>Ga0307417_10000276_pt1 | contig 21951 bp, 21 predicted proteins | sample SalMarWE160210MG_2_FD_202514 | JGI IMG/M metagenome (GOLD analysis project Ga0307417, IMG submission 202514) | Salt marsh sediment microbial communities from the Plum Island Ecosystem LTER, Massachusetts, United States - WE1602-10 | ecosystem: Environmental > Aquatic > Marine > Intertidal zone... | reverse complement strand
CTCCGGTGGGAGTGGGAACAGCTGAGCCGCGTCGTCGCGCGTCTCCTCGATGACCTCGGCCGGTGCCGCCCCGGTCAGTACCTGGGGCTCCACGATGGGTTCCCTTCCGGCGGCCAGAAGCGCAGACGTCCACGCGCCCAGGCCGAGGAGCGCCGTCACGACGAGCACAACCGTGCGGACGAACGGGATCAGGAGCAGTCCCACCCACAGGAACGCACCCAGCAGGAATCCGGCCTGTCCGCTTCTCGCCCGACCGAGCAATCGACCACCCACGCCCGTGAGGACCGGAACGGGAGCAAGGAGGATGCCAACAGCGATCAGACCAAACATAGTGACGGCGATTGGACCGCCCACCACGAGGGCAGGCAGAGCAAGTTCGACAGACGAGGCGATTGCCGCCCCCGCGGCCAGCCCGATCACAAGTGGAGGGAGCACCGCAGCGGCGAGTCCGAAGAGAACCGTGCGTAGCGGCGCGGTTCGAACCATGTGCACCGCTCGCTCCAGCGGTCTGGGGGCAGCCCAGAACAGCAGCAGGCCGATGATGAGCACGGAGAGGAGCCCGACAAGTCGGGTCAGGGTAAAGATCGCCTCGACTCGTACGTTTGGCCGAACCGGTTCCCTGCGGACAATCTGGCGTCCTGCGGTCACTCCCTGACCGATCGTCGCATCGGTCGAGGAGCGGTATGCGAGCGTTCCTCCCACCGTGGTGCCCGCCAGGACGTCGAGGCGGTTCGTGGTCATCTCGACGTCGCCACCGATCGTTCCTCCGAGGCGCGCCGTTCCGAACGACTGGCCGGAGACGTTGCGACCGATCGAACCGGTCGAGTCCAGATTCCGGCTCCATGCGAGGAGATCTCTACCGATGTCTCCGGTCACGATCACGTTCGACGCCCCGACGAAGAGATCCCCACCGATGTGGCCATCCACTCTCACGGTCGCGGCAGCCACCCTCACCGAGCCATCTACCGTTCCACTGATGACCACCGAAGAGGCAACACCGTTGATGCTTCCGGTCACGTGGCCGGTGATCAGCAGCTCACCCGTTGAAAGTGCGAGAACATCACCTTCGACGGTCCCCTCGATCACCACCCGGTTCCCGACGGCATAGAGGTCCTCGGTGACCACGTCGCCCTTCTGCACCAGGACGAGATCCGCTGCGGCGCGATCGGCCGTGATGGTCGGAGGTTGGAGCGCAGCCGCCGGTGCGGCCATCAACGCAAGGAGGAGGCCGACGAACAGGGTCGCCACAGCGAAACGGTGCTTCATGTCATCCGCCATTCTGGCCGAACCAGCGCCACACCCGCGAACCCTGGGTTCAGGATCAGAACGGGAATGCCTGGCGGGCAACGTCGAGCAGGGGCCCGGGGAGGATGCCGAACACCAGCGTGATGGCAACCGTGATGATCAACACCCATCGGACGGCCCCCACTGCCTCGAACCCGCCTCTGGTGGCGCCAGGAGCCTCCACGGCCACGGGATCGTGCATGTACATGAGGACGATGACGCGCAGGTAGAAGAAGAATCCGATCACCGAGGCGAGGACGGCAAGGATCACCAGCCACTCGAATCCACCGAGCCACGCCGACGTGAAGGCTGCGAACTTGGCGACGAACCCCGAGGTCAACGGCACACCCGACATGGCAACCATGAAGAACGCTAGCGAGCCGGCAAGCAACGGTGACCGCTCGGCGAGGCCTGTGTAATCGCTCAGCGGTGAGGCGCCCCCGCTCGGTCCCGCGACAGCGGAGACAACCGTGAAGGCCCCGATGACCTGCACGGCGTAGACGGCGACGTAGAACCACATGGCGGGAATTCCCGCGCCGCCCGCGGTCAGCGCCGACAGGATGAACCCTGCGTGAGCGACCGATGAGTAGGCGAGCATTCTGCGGATGTCGGTTTGTACGACTGCGAGGAGCATGCCGACGACGATCGAGATCGCCGAGAGGAGCGACAGCCCCGTCGTCCACTCGTGTGAGAAGGTGGAGAAGCCGTAGATGAGGATGCGGGCGAGCGCAGCGAACGCTCCAACCTTCGCAGCGGCGACCATGAACCCGACGATCCCTGCGGGCGAGCCTTGGTAGGCGTCAGGCGCCCATGCATGGAACGGCGCCGCCGAGACCTTGAACGCGACGCCAACGATGAGCAGCGCCATGCCGACGAGCAACACGCTCTGTTTCAGGACTACGTACGATGCGAAGAACTGGTGGATGTCGTACACCGACAACGACCCGGATCCGGCGAACGTGAGTGCAGCGCCGTAGATGAACACCGCAGAGGCAAACGATCCGAGCAGGAAGTACTTGAGGGCCGCCTCGTCGGCCTGCAACGTCTTGCGGGTGATACCGGCGAGGACGTAGAGCGACATCGAGGCGATCTCCAGGCCCACGAATATCAATACCAGGTTCACGGACGTGGCCATGATCATGAATCCTGCGGCCGCCATGAACACGAGCACGACACCCTCGGCGCCCCGACGTCCTATCTCGACGATCATCCGCCACGCCGACGCAAGCCCCAGTGCGGCGACACCCAGAAGGACGAAGCCGGCGTACGCACCGAACGTGTCGGTCGTGATCATCCCGGCAAACGAGAGGCTCGGCCCATCGGCAGTTGCCGAAGACCACTGGAAACCGACGGCGACACCGGCAAGCACCAGCGTGAGCGCGGCGAGCCATGCGTGAACCCTCGGAGACGGCTTGCGGAACACATCAACCATCAGCACGATGACCGCGCCGAGTGTCAGGAGGATCTCCGGGCCGATCGCCAGGTAGGAGATGTTCACGCTACTCACCGCCGATCCCTCCCAGCACGTCGGCCAGTCGTCCCGGTGCAGGAACCTGGTAGGAGGTCGTGGCCTGGATCCGGTCGAGGACCGCCTCGGTCGAAGGGCCGATCTTGTCGAGCGCGATCTTCGGGTACAAACCCATGAGCAGCATCAGGGCCGCCAGCACCCCGAGCATGGTCTTCTCGCGAGCATCCAAGTCGAGCAGCTTCTCGTTCTCCGGCTTCGTGATCGGACCGGTGAAGACACGCTCGTACGCCCACAGCAGGTACACGGCGGCGAGGATCACTCCTGATGCCGCGACGATGGCGTACCACTTCAGGGTCAGGAAGCTGCCCATGAGGATGAGGAACTCACCGATGAACCCGTTGAGGCTCGGCAGGCCGATCGAGGCGAACGCGGTGAAGAGGAAGAACCCGGCGAAGATCGGCATCACCTTCTGGATACCGCCAAAGTCGGAGATTTCCTTCGTGTGTCTGCGCTCGTAGATCATCCCCACCAAGAGGAACAGTGCGCCGGTGGTGATGCCGTGGTTGAACATCTGAACAACGCCACCCTCGAGTCCCTGTGAAGTCAGCGCGAAGATTCCGAGAACGATGAATCCGAGGTGACTCACCGACGAATAGGCGACGAGCTTCTTCAGGTTCGGCTGCACGATCGCGACGGCGGCACCGTAGACGATGCCGATCACGGCGAGCACCGCCATCACCGGAACGAACTTCAGTGTCGCGTGCGGGAACAACCCCAGGTTGAAGCGAAGCAGCCCGTAGGTGCCCATCTTCAACAAGACGCCTGCCAGCATCACCGATCCTGCAGTCGGTGCCTCGACGTGCGCATCTGGCAACCACGTGTGGAATGGGAACATCGGCACCTTGATGGCGAACGCGATGGCGAACGCTGCAAAGAGCCACAGTTCCGTGTGTATCGGCATCTGGAGAGTGAGCCAGCCGAGGTAGTCGAAGCTGACCATCCCGCCGTTCTGGTGGGCGTACATCAACGCCATCGCGATGATCCCCGCCAGCATCAACGCGGATCCGAACGCCGTGAACAGGAAGAACTTCACCGCCGCGTAGATGCGACGCTCCGAGCCCCACACACCGATGATGAAGTACATGGGGATGAGGATGACCTCGAAGAACACGAAGAACATGAACATGTCGAGGCTGAGGAAGACGCCCATCAGCCCGCCTTCGAGGAGCAGGTTGAACACCACGAACTGCTTCACCCGCTTCGAGATCGACGTGGACGCGGCGAGAGAGATCGGCATCAGAATCGCGGTCAGCACGATCATCAGCAGAGAGATTCCGTCCACACCCAAGTGCCACGAGATGCCCCACGGCGAGTACCAGGGGACGTTCTCGACGAACTGGAAGCCGGCCTCACCGGTCTTGAACACGAAGAAGAGGTAGCCGGCGAGAGCGACCGGCAACAGGCTCAACGCGATGCCGACCGGGAGGAACAGCTCCTTTCGACGTGAAGGCAGCAGGGCGACGATGACCGCCGCCGCAAACGGCAGCAGGATCAATACGGTGAGAATCGGGAAGTCCACTCTCACAGCCCTCCTGTGGCGAGGAACCAGATGACGAGACCGACGACCCCCGCAGCGATCGACAACGCGTAGCTGCGCACGAACCCGTTTTGGAGCGGGCGAAGGGCGGCACCAATGCGGCGTACGACGGTTCCGACCCCGATGACGGCGCCATCGATGACCTTCTTGTCGAGCACAAACGCCGACCAGGCCGCCAGGAGCTTGCCAGGCGCGACGACGAGCGTTCCGTAGACATCATCCACGTAGTAGGCATGCCCCATGCGTCGCCACAGCGACGGGAGGCCGGCAGTCCACGCCTCCTCTGCGGCATCCCGCCTGCTGTATAGCCTCCATGCGACCACGATCCCGATGAGCGCCACCACCACGGAGATCGCGGCCAGGAGCCACACCGTGGCGCCGGACGGCCCGGAGGTGAGGTGCTCGAACGATGGCTCGAGGAAGTGCTCGAGTCCGGCCCTGAACGGAGTGTTGATCAATCCTCCGACCGTGGCGAGTGCGGCAAGCACCATGAGCGGAACCGTCATGACCTTCGGTGCCTCGTGGGGGTGCACACCGTCGTCCCAGCGTGGCTCCCCGAGGAAGGTGAGCACGAACCATCGTGTCATGTAGAAGGCGGTCAGGCCGGCGGTTATGAGACCGATCGCCCACAGGACCACCCACCAGCCGCCCCGACCGAACGTCGACGCGAGGATCTCATCCTTGGACCAGAACCCGGCGAACGGAGGGATTCCGGAGATGGCGAGTGTCGCAACCGCCATGGTGATGCCCGTGGTCTTCATCTTGGACCACAGCCCACCCATCTTCATGATGTCCTGCTCGTCGGCCATTCCGTGGATCACCGCACCCGCACCAAGGAACAGCAGCGCCTTGAAGAACGCGTGGGTCATGAGGTGGAATACACCGGCGACGTAGGCGGCGGAGCCGACACCGAGGAACATATAGCCGAGCTGACTGATCGTCGAGTAGGCGAGTATTCGCTTGATGTCGGTCTGCGCCATGGCGATCGTCGCCGCGTAGAAGGCGGTGAGGGCACCGATGGTCGCGACCACGACCGACGCCGTATCCGACAGTGCGTAGATGGACGAGGTCCGAGCGATCATGAACACGCCCGCGGTCACCATTGTTGCGGCATGGATGAGAGCCGACACCGGAGTCGGGCCCTCCATGGCGTCAGGCAGCCATACGTACAGTGGAAGCTGCGCCGACTTGCCGGTTGCACCGACGAGGAGCAACAACCCGACGGCGGTGGCAGCCCCTGCACCGAGCAGCTTGCCGGGATCGTTGAGGACCGTCGTGTACGACAGTGTCCCGAACGTCGAGAAGATGATCATCAGGCCGATGAGGAACCCGAAGTCTCCGATCCTGTTGACGATGAAGGCCTTCTTGCCGGCTGCGGCAGCGCTCGGACGGACGTACCAGAACGAGATCAGCAAGTACGAACAGAGCCCGACCAGTTCCCATCCGACGAACAGGACACCGAAGTTGTTGGCGAGCACCAGGGTGAGCATCGACGTCGCAAACAGGTTCAAGTAGACGAAGAAGCGGGTGAACCTCTCGTCGCCGTGCATGTAGCCGATGGAGTAGATGTGAATGAGTGCGCCAACTCCGGAAACGACCAGCACCATGAGCGCGGACAGCGGGTCCCACAGCAGCTCGGCGCTGGCGCCAAGCGCCGGAATCCAATCGAACACGTGCACAACGTGCGCTTCGGCGGTCCCCTGGAAGAGTGGAATCGCGGCGATCAGACCGATGAGGAATGACAGACCGATCATCGATGATGCCACCCACCCCGCGATCGGCTCGCCGATTCTGCGCCCGACGAAGTGCAGCACCACGGCGCCGATCGCCGGGAGGAGGATGATGAGCCAGATGTTGCGGATGAAGAACTCGCTCATCGTCATCCCTTCAACTCGTTGAACTCATCGACCGACGCGGTCTCGCTGTTGCGGAAGACGGCCACGATGATCGCCAGCCCGACAACAACCTCGGCGGCGGCGACCACGAGCACAAAGAACACGGCAAGCTGCCCGGTCAGATCTCGGAGCTCCTGACCGGCGGCGATGAATGTCAGGTTCACTGCGTTCAACATCAGCTCGATACACATGAACATCACGACAGCGTTCCGGCGCACGAGGATGCCGACCGCTCCGATGCCGAACAACACCGCTGCGAGGGTCATGTACCAGCCTGCGGTGACGGTCATTCCCGCTCCTTCCTCTTCGCCGGGAAGTAGGCGAGCGCGATGGCACCGACCGCCGCGACGATGAGCAGCAGCGACGTGGCTTCGAATGGCAGCACCCAGTTGGTGAAGAGCCCCTCACCGATCGCTTCTGCACTCCCCACAGGGGCCTCGGCGAGGTTCGAGATACCGGTGACCCACGACCATTCGTTGCCTACGATGACCGCCACGACACCACCCAGCACAACGAACCCGAGCACGAACATCAGGGGCCGTTGCCACGGGATGTGTTCCTTGAGGTCTTCCGACCGATCGACACCGATGAGCATGATCACGAACAGGAACAGGGTCATCACCGCGCCCGCGTACACGATCACCTGCACGGCGGCGACGAAGTAGGCCGACTGCACGACGTAGAAGACGGCGAGCGACAGCATCGTGAGGATCAGCCCCATCGCCGACCGCACCGGGTTCTTGGCGAGAACCACCGAAAGGGCACCCACGATCGCCAGTGAACCGAACAGGTAGAAGAGCACCAGTTCGGTCATGACTCGTCCTCCGACGATTGGCCCTTCTCAGGGAGCCGCTCCTTGCCGGCCCTGGGGGTCCAGCTGACGACTCCCTCGTAGGCCGCACGCCCGGATGGAGCCGTTGCCCGCATCCATCCATCGCCTTCAGTCAGCTCCTCGAAGTCTGCGAACTTGTCCTCGGCGACCATGTGATTCGGGGTGCCATCCTCCTGGACCAGCAGCTCCTTCTTCGTGTAGATCGCGTCCTGCCGGTCGGTCACCGACATCTCGAAGAGTTGCGTCATGGTGATCGCCTCGGTTGGGCACGCCTCCACGCAGAGCCCGCAGAAGATGCAGCGAAGCATGTTGATGTCGTAGACGAACCCGTACCGTTCCCCAGGGCTCACCGGCGCGTCGGGCGGGTTGTCGGCGCCACGGACGTAAATGCAGTGCGCAGGGCACGCGCCGGCACACAGCTCACACCCGATGCACTTCTCGGTGCCGTCCGGGTACCGGTTGAGCTGGTGGCGGCCGTGGAATCGTTGTGGCTTCTCACGGAACTCCTCCGGATAGCGCTCGGTGACCAGACCGTCTCTGAAGACGGTCCTGACCCCGATGCCGAAGGTGACCTTGAGGCCTCTGATGAACTCGGAGATCATGCCCATGGCAATCCAAACTGCCGGAGACCGATGACGATCGTGACGAACACGAGCCAGGCAAGTGCCGCGGGGATCAACCCCTTCCAACCGAGGACCATCAGCCGGTCGTACCTGATTCGTGGCATCGTCGCCCGCACCCACATGAACACGAACAGGACGGCGATCGTCTTGAGGAAGAAGTAGAGAATCGGCAACAGGGCGGAGATCCAGCTGGGGATGCTCCCGTCGAACGTCGGGCCGTTCCACCCGCCGAGGAACAGCGTGCTGATGAGCGCCGACATGTTGAACATGTTGATGTACTCGGCGAGGAAGAACCACGCGAAACGCATGCCGGAGTACTCGGTGTGGAACCCCCCGACGAGTTCCTGTTCGGCTTCGACCATGTCGAACGGTGCGCGGTTGGTCTCGGCGATGCCGGCGATGAAGAAGATCACGAACGACACGAACATCGGGATGATGTTCCACCGGGGAATCAGCATCAGGATCGGCCACCCGAACAGGTCGGCGTACGATCCCGACTGAGACGCAACAATCTGTTGGATCGAGAGACTGCCCGAGTAGAACACGACAGGCACGAGCGCGAGTCCGATGGCAGCTTCGTAGGAAATGGCCTGGGCGGTTGCACGCACGGCGCCGAGCAACGGGTACTTCGACCCGGACGACCACCCCGCCAGCACGATCGCGTACACGGCGACCGATGAGAGAGCGAGGATGTAGAGCAGTCCAATGTTCAGGTCGGTTCCCTGGAGACTGATCGTCCGTTCGATGCCGCCGAGCGTCACCGTGAAGGCGGGACCGATCGGAATCACCAGGAAGATCATGAACGCCGGGATCAGCGCGATGACCGGTGCGAGGATGTAGAGACCAAACTCGGCCTTGCGAGGCGTGATGGGTTCTTTGAAGAACAGCTTCAACCCGTCGGCGACCGTCTGAAGCACCCCGAACGGCCCTGCACGGAACGGACCGATCCGGTTCTGCATGTCTGCGACGACCTTCCGCTCCGTCCAGACGAGCAACAGCACGACGACCATGAGCATCGCGAAGATGGCAACGACCTTGACCGTGGCGATCCCGATATCCCACCAGTCCATCAGCCATCCACCCCCTTCCGCACCGTCACCTCGAGCGACCTACCGAGTGGCGGCACTCCAGGTTGGTTGAACGGCACGTATACGACCCCCTTGACGAGTGAGGCGTCGATTGTGGCCGTCATGGATGCGGTGCCCGACACGGTCTCGACCGTCACCTCGTCTCCCTCTTCGACCCCGAGTTCGGCGGCGTCTGCCGGGTGCAAATGGGCCTTGGCGCCAGAGGCGAGATGATGAAGCGATAGCGAGTGCTGCATCTCGACACCGTCGTCATACAGCGTTCGCGCATAGTGGAGGACGAAGGGAGCCGACACTGATCCAACGCTGTGGTCGACCGGCTGATAGCGCAGCGGTTGGTCGGCCTCGCTTCGTGGGACCACAACACCGTCGCCACGCAGATCCCCCCATCCGAGACCCCGGTAGGCCGGTGCGACACGAGCGATCTCGGCGCTCACGGAGGCGGCATCCTCGAAACCCATGGGAGTTCCCATGCGATGAGCGATCTGTTCGAGAGTCGACCAGTCGGCCTGGGTCTGCCCGGGCCCTGCAACGATGCGGGCCACCTTCTGCACGCGACCTTCGAGGTTCGTCGTGGTTCCTTCCTTCTCGGCGAACGCCTCGGCAGGAAACACGACATCGGCCCGTGAGGACGAGTCGGTGAGGAACAGATCGAGCGCGACCACGAACTCGGCAGCGTCGAAAGCGCGTGCAGCGAGTGCCCCGTCCGGAACGTCGCGAACCGGATCCGCGCCCACCATCACCAATGCTCTCAGCTCCCCACCTTCGAGTCCTTCGAGGATACCTCTGGCACCCCGGCCCTCATGGTCGGGAACGGCGCCAAACACGGCCTCGAACGAGGCGACCTGGTCCGGGTCATCGAGGGCGACTCTTCCGGGAAGGAGCCCGGGAGCCATGCCCATGTCGAGCGCCCCGTAGACGTTCGAACGGCGAGCGAAGGGCAGCACTTTCGCCTCTGGAAGGGTCGACACGAACGCGGCGACGGATTCGGCGAGTCTCGGATCTTCGGTCACACCGGTGCGTCCCACAATCGCGACAACCGGTCCCCCTTCGAGCACCGCCCGAGCGGCGGCGTACTCGCCTTCACTTGCAGCGAGGCCCCGAAGCACATCAGGTCCCTGCCCGGGCCGGTAGGTGATCTTGTGTGTCGTGCAGTCGTCGAGCCCGGTGGCTCGTGGATGCACGACGACCAGCTTCACGCCTCGCTTCTGCGCCGCTTGACGGACCCGGAGGTACAGCGTGCCCGACTCTTCCTTCAGATCGGGTCCCCACACGAAGATGGATCCTGCGGTGTCGAGATCCGCGATGGTCGCCTTGCGGTCGACCGCTGCGAGCAGGCGGGGGTTCAAACCGTCGTCCATCTGGGCGTCGACGTGGTTGGAGCCGATGACCGAGCGCATGAATTTCGAGAAGGCGTAGGCATCTTCGTTGGTGCCACGAGCGCCGCCCAATCCGGCGACGGCGGCTCCTCCGGACGCGTCCACGATCTCCTGCAGCCGTCGCGCGGTCAGGTCGAGAGCTTCGGCCCACTCCGCCTCCCTGAACGTTCCGTCCTCGTTCTTGATCAGCGGAACGCGCAGGCGATCTTTCGATCCGATGTACTCGAAGCCGAAGCGGCACTTGTCGCTGAGCCACCCTTGGTTCGTAGCATCGTTGTCAACGCCGGTGAAGCGAAGGACGTCGTTCTGGCTCGCGTCGATCTCGATGCTCTCTCCGGCGGAACACTGATGGCAGGTCGACTCGGCCTTCTTGAGGTCCCACGGCCGCGCCCTGAACCGGTACGGCACTGCGGTGAGCGCACCGACCGGGCAGATTTGCACGGTGTTGCCTGAGAAGTACGAGGAGAACGGTTCATCGGGGAACGTCGCGATCTGCGTGGTGTTGCCTCGAGCAGCGAACTCGATGAGCGGATCGCCTGCGACTTCGTCGGCGAAGCGAACGCAGCGGGCGCAGAGGATGCAGCGCTCCCGATCGAGGAGAACGAGATCGGATATGGGGATCGGCTTCTCGTAGTGTCGCTTCTCTTCCACGAAACGGCTTTCACCGGGTCCGTACCCAACAGTCTGATCCTGAAGCGGACACTCGCCTCCCTTGTCACATACGGGGCAGTCGAGTGGGTGGTTGATGAGCAGGAACTCGAGCACGCCCTCCTGCGCCTTCTTGACAACAGGAGTCGTGGTGTGGACCACCTGTCCGTCGGCGGCGAAGAGCGTGCACGATGGCGTCAGGACCATTCCTCTGGGAGTTTCCAACTCGACCAGGCAGGCGCGGCACATGCCGACGGGCTCGAGTCGCTGGTGGTGACAGAAGTGGGGGATGTAGACGCCGGCTTCCCTGGCCGCGTCGATGACCGGCTTGCCCTTCGGGACTTCGAGCTCCCGACCGTCGACGGTGACCTTCACGAGCTCACTCAAAGGGGCACCCCCCACCGTGGATGTGCTGCATGACCTCGTCCTTGAAGTACTTCGTGATCGACGTGATCGGTGAGACGGACGATGGGCCGAGCGGGCAGATGGTCGTCATCTTGGGCGGCCATACGAGTCCGGGGCTGATGTTGTCGGCGATGTCGAGGAGGAGGTCGGCATCGACTTCGCGGCCGGCTCCCATCTCGATTCGCCGGAGGACCTGCTCTTCCCATGTGGTGCCTTCGCGACAGGGTGTGCACTGCCCACAGGACTCGTGGGAGAAGAAACGGACGACCCGCTCGGCGGCCCGCACCACGCAGGTGGTGTCGTCCATGACGATGACGGCGCCAGAGCCGAGCATCGAACCAGCCTTGCCGCACGCCTCTCTGGTGATCGGGTCGTCGAGATGCTCAGATGGAACGAACCATGGGGCGCTCGCGCCGCCAGGAATCCAGGTCTTCAACCCGTTGCCGTTTCTGATGCCGCCCGCAACGTCGAAGATCAGCTCGCGCCAGGTGATACCTCGAGGAAGCTCGTAGTTGCCGGGCTTGGCCACGTGACCGGACACGGAGAACAGGAACGTGCCGGTGTCCGCCTCATCGCCGAGGGCCTTGTAGGCGTCGGCGCCGTGCTCGATGATGAACGGGAGGTTGGAGACCGTCTCGACGTTGTTGACGATCGTCGGCATCATGTACAGGCCTTTGGCGGCAGGGAAGTAGGGCGGCTTGAGGCGAGGTTCTCCGCGCCGCCCTTCGAGGCTGTTGATGAGGGCGGTCTCTTCTCCGCAGATGTAGGCGCCACCGCCCAGGTGAACGGTCACGTCGAGGTCGTAGTCGGTACCGAAGATGCGCTTCCCGAGATAGCTCTTCTCGTAGGCCTCCGCCAGGGCACGCTGTACACGGCGGGCCGGCTTCGGGTACTCGCCGCGGATGTAGATGAACGCCTCGTGCACCTCGTTGGCGACAGAGGTGATGATGATGCCTTCGATCATCTGGTGGGGATCGCGTTCGAGGAGTTGTCGGTCCTTGAACGTTCCCGGCTCGGACTCGTCGGCATTGACCACCAGGTACGAGGGTCGCCCAGGAGCCAGGAAGCTCCACTTCATCCCCGCTGAGAACCCGGCACCGCCTCTCCCGATGAGACCAGAGGACTTGACCATCTCGACGAGTTCGTCTCGAGTCATGTCGAGTGCCGTGCGGGCGCTTCCGTAGCCGCCGGTCTCCTCGTAGACGGAGATCGTGTTGCTGTCCGACGGATGCTCCAGCATCCGCTTGGTCAACACCTGCGGATAGGCGCTCACGAGCCACCCCCCGTCGTGCCGTACGGATCGAACGCCGGGTACGGGCCAACCGCTCCCTGTGCCTCGAGTACGCCCGGATCGAACGACCTCGTGCCTCCGAAATGCTCCTGGAGCTCGTCGGCTCTGACGACGTCGGGCTTCGTCTCGCGCAGCCACCGGACCATCTCGACGACAGACTCCTGGGTCATACCCTCGACGAGCTCGTAGTTGACCTGGACGGCGGGTGCTCCCCCGCAGGCTCCGATGCACTCGACGTGCTCAATGGTCACGATGCCCTCCGCATCGGTCTCGCCTGCCGGCACGCCTGCCTCGCCCTCGGCGGAGCTCATGACGGCGTCGGCCCCGAGCAGCATGCAGGAGATCGAGGTGCACACCGAGATGAGATAGCGGCCCTGCGGGACCACCTTGAACATGCCGTAGAAACTCGCGACCGAGTCGACCTGCATCGGAGTGAGGCCTGTCAGCTCGGCAACCTGGCGCATTCCATCCTCGGTCAGGTAGCCGTCTTCACGCATCGCGATGTACAGCAACGGCATGAGCGCCGACCGGCGCTGCGGGTACCGGGCGATGATGGCTTCTGCTCGTTCGAGGGCTTCCCGAGTCCAGCTCATCGATCCACGTCTCCAATCACGGGGTCGAAGGATGAGATCGTGGCGACAGTGTCGGCGATCAGCGAGTCGGACATGGCGATCGGCAGCCCCTGGAGGTTGCAGAACGATGGGGTTCGCATGTGCATGCGCAACGGCTTCGCTCCGCCGTCCGACACCAGATAGGCACCGAGTTCGCCTCTCGGAGACTCGATGGCGACATACGCTTCGCCGGCCGGCACCTTGAACCCTTCGGTGAAGATCTTGAAGTGGTGGATCAGCGCCTCCATGGACTGGTCGATGCGGGCCCGTGGCGGCGGTGTGACCTTGCGGTCTTCCGTGCGGTAGTCACCCTTCGGCATCGAGTCGGCAACCTGCCGAACGATGTGCAGCGACTGGGTGAGCTCTTCGACGCGTACCCGGTACCGGTCGTACACGTCGCCGTTGATACCGACCGGCACTTCGAATTCGTACTGATCGATGCCGCTGTACGGCTGGGACTTCCTGAGATCCCAATCGACCCCGGTCGCACGCAGATTCGGACCTGTGATGCCGTAGGCCACTGCCTCTTCCGCGGTGATGACCCCGACTCCGATCGTGCGCTCTTCCCAAATGGGGTTGTGTTTGAGGAGGTCCTCGTAGTCGGCCAGGCCGGCGAGCGCCTTCTCGATGATGTCGGCGACATCTGCTCTCCATCCGTCTGGAAGGTCGGCTGCGACGCCGCCGGGCCGGATGTAGTTGTGGTTCATCCGCAGGCCGGTGGTCTTCTCGAAAAACGCGAGGATCGCCTCCCTGTCACGGAAGCCGTACAGCATCATCGAAAGGGCGCCAATGTCCATGCCGGCGGTTGCGAGGAACACCTGGTGAGACGCAACCCGGTTGAGTTCCGTCATCAGGATCCGGATCGCCTGCGCACGGGGTGGAATCTCGATACCGAGAAGATGCTCGACGGTGAGCGCGTAGGCCAGTTCGTTGAACATCGGCGCCATGTAGTCCATGCGAGTCACGTTCGTGCCGCCCTGGAAGAAGCTCAGTTCCTCACCCGTCTTCTCCATGCCGGTGTGCAAGTAGCCGATGATCGGCTTGGTCCTGCGGATGATCTCACCTTCGAGTTCGAGCTGGAGTCTCAGCACACCGTGGGTAGACGGGTGCTGCGGGCCCATGTTGATGATCATCAACTCGTCATCCGGCACCTCTTCTTCTTCGATGATGAAGTCGTCGTCGACGGTGGACCCGGTTTGCTCGATGAGGCGCCCACCGTGCTCCTCGCTGAGCATCTTCTGGGAGCCTTCGTCGGTGGAGTCACGTACCCACTCCGGCTCCTCGGTGCCGCTCACCCAGACTTCGTGGAGTTCGCGCTTCATCGTGCCTCCGGCGATGACTTGAACTGGACGGGCACCGAGCCCACTGCGTAGTCCTTGCGGAGTGGGTGCCCCTGCCAGTCATCCGGCATCAGGATACGCGAGAGGTCGGGATGGCCTTCGAAGGTGATGCCGAACATGTCGAACGCTTCTCGCTCGTAGAAGTTGGCACCGGGGTACACCGGCACGAGGGATGGAACATTCGTGTCCTCCTCAGCTACTTCCGCCCGTAAGCGAACCCGCAGGTTGTGTTGAAGGGAAAGCAGCCCTGCAACGATCTCGAAGCGCACGTCCCGTTTGCCGAGATAGTCGATGACGGTCTCGTCGACCAGCATCTCGAACCCGGCGTCCTTGGCGGCCTGAGCTGCGTCCCGCCACCGCTCCTTGGGGACGATCAGCACGTCTTGACCGGACGAGAGCATCCACTCCACACCGAGGCCTTCCGCCAGCGCTGCGATGATCGGATTGCTCATCGGACGATCTCTCCCGACACGATCTTGGATTGGAGGGTCAGGATTCCATGCATGAGCGACTGGGGTCCGGGAGGGCAGCCGGGAATGTACATGTCCACGGGAACGATCTCATCGACTCCCTGTACCAGCGCGTAGTTGTTGAACATGCCACCTGTCGAAGCGCACGCGCCCATCGAGATCACCCACTTGGGTTCCGCCATCTGGTCGTACACCTGCCGGAGAACAGGGGCCATCTTCTGCGACAGGCGTCCGGCGACGATCATCAGGTCGGCCTGACGTGGTGATGCTCGGAACACCTCCATCCCGAATCTGGCGAGGTCGTAGTGGGAGGCACCGGTGGCCATCATCTCGATAGCGCAGCACGCCAGTCCGAACGTCGCGGGCCACATCGACTGGGTCTGCGCCCAGTGAGCAGCCTTCTGAAGCGTCGTGGTGAGGATGCCGGGTGCACCGTCCGCTCGAGCCATCAGGCAGCCTCGCGCTCAGACGGAATGTACCGGGATCGCCGCTTCACGTTCCAGTCGAGCGCACCACGCTTCCACACGTAGCCGAGCGTCTCGATCACGAGCAGTGTGAAGATGCCGACTGCTGCGATTCCATACCAGCCGAGTTCTTGGAACTGGACGGCCCATGCGAACAAGAAGATCGTCTCGATGTCGAAGATGACGAACAGCATCGCGACGAGATAGAACTTGACGGGGAACCGCTGAACGGTTTCGTGTTCCGGAACGATGCCACACTCGTAGGGAGCGAGTTTCTCCGGAGTCGGGTTCTTGGGAGCGATCAGCCACGAGAGACCGGCCACACCGAACCCAAATACCGCTACCAGCACGAACATGATTGCCACAGGCAGGTAGTCGGCAAGGCTCACGGGGACACCCTCTCTCTGATGTCGTAAGACTAGAAGTCGTGACTGGACTCGACAAAACGCCCGGCCAGGCAGAAGGAAGGACTCCCCCCGGGCCTACTTCGGCGTCCCCATCGCCATCGACACGGCGGCTCCGGCATGTAGTTCCGTCGTATCGAACACAGGAACCTCCACGTCGTCGTGACCGATGAGCATGCCGATCTCCGTACATCCGAGGATCAGCCCGCTCGCACCACCCTCGACCAACCGGTCGATGATCTCGATGTAGGCACGCTTCGAGTTACCGAGCACTTCGCCGTGGACCAGCTCATCGAAGATGACCGCATCGACCGTTGCACGATCGCCGGCATCCGGTACGTGCACATCGAGTCCGTAGCGACCTTCGAGGCGGCCCCGGTAGAAGTCCTGTTCCATCGTGTACCGGGTGCCGAGCAGGGCAACGGTATCGATGCCGCGCGCGACGACGGCTTCCCCCGTTGCGTCGGCGATGTGAAGAAAAGGGATCGACACAGCCTGTTCGATCGACACCGCCACCTTGTGCATCGTGTTCGTGGCGAGGATCAGCAGATCCGCACCCGCACGCTCGAGCGCGGTTGCCTCCATGGCGAGGGCTCGCCCGGCCGTGTCCCAGTCACCCGTCGACTGCATGTGCTCTATCTCTTCGAAATCAACCGACGAGAGAACGATCCGCGCCGAGTGAAAGCCACCAAGACGGCGCGCGACCTCTTTATTGATGAGCCGGTAGTACGTCGCCGTCGACTCCCAGCTCATCCCTCCGATGATGCCGATGGTCTTCACGGTTCTCAGTCCTCGGTTCTCAGTCCTCGGTTCTCGGTTCTCGGTTCTCGGTTCTCGGTAGGAGTCGTTTCCCGCTGTCCGCTGTCGGCCGCCAGCTCCTACGCTAGGAGCATGACGCGCTACGGGCCCGACACGGCGCTCATCGTCGTTGACGTCCAGAACGACTTCGCCGACCCGAACGGAAGCTTGTCGGTTGCCGCAGCCGAATCGATCATTCCGACGATCAACGCGGAGATCACACAGGCACGCAAGGCGGGATCCCCCGTCATGTACACGAGGGACTGGCATCCGGAATCCACGCCCCACTTCGCGAAGGACGGCGGCATCTGGCCGGTGCACTGTGTCGCCGACACCTGGGGAGCGGAGTTCCATCCCGACCTCGCCGTCAATGGGCCAGAGATCCACAAGGGGGCGAACGGTGAGGATGGCTACTCCGGTTTCACCATGCGAGATCCCGTGTCGGGTGAGACGAAGTCGACTGGCCTCGACGCCTCGCTCGGATCCGTCCGTCGGTTGGTGGTCGTGGGACTGGCCACCGACTACTGCGTCAAGGCGACCGCTCTCGACGGCCTGGCGTTCGGGTATGAGGTGACCGTCCTCGCGGACGCCGTCAAGGCCGTGGATCTCGAGAAGGGAGACGGCGACCGGGCCCTTCATGAAGTCCTCGTCGCAGGCGGGACGATCGAGTGAACCGTCTCGCCGCCTGGGTCGCACACGAAACCGGAGGATCACTCTCGACGCAACTCGAAGGGTCGACCTCATCGACCCTCTTCGACGTCCTCGTGGACGATCAACGCACGATGGTCGTTCGTGCCTTCACCGACTCAGAGTGGCTGGCGACAGAGCCTGATCTCGCCGTCCACGAGGCGGCGGTGCTTCGGATCCTCGAAGCGGTCGATCTGCCCACGCCTCGCGTAGTCGCGCTGGACCGGGCGGGTGAGACGGCTGGTGTTCCAGCGATCATCATGACCCGCCTGCCCGGTCGAGTGAACCTGCCCCCGTCACCCACAGATGACTGGCTTGCGTCACTCGGCACACCTCTGGTCATCCTTCGAGACACACCGGCGAGCAACTTCACGTGGACCTACGACCCGTGGATCGATCGGACGTCGCTCCGGCCACCTGACTGGTCGCACAGACCGTCTATGTGGGAACGTGCCATCGCGAGGTACTTCGCCGGCACTGCTGACGAGCCGTGGTGCCTTCTTCATCGCGACTACCACCCGACCAACATCCTCTGGGAGCAGGGTCGGGTGAGTGGCATCGTCGACTGGGTGAACGCATGCCTTGGTCCACCCAGCTCCGACATCGCGCACTGTCGACTCAATCTCACGCTCATGTACGGGCAGGATGTCGCCGACCGGTTCACCGACCTGCTCGAACTTCCATACGATCCGGTGTGGGATCTCGCTCCGGCGCTGAGTGTTCTGCCGGAACTCGATGTCTATCCGCCGTGGACGGAGTTCGGGCTGACGAATCTCACCGTGGATCTCATTCGCCGACGTATCGAGGAGTTCGTGGCCAGGGCGTGGTGATGGGCTCACGAGCCGATCACCACCCTGGTTGTCAGTTCTCGGTTCTCGGTAGGACTCTCGCACCGCGCGGAACGTTGAACCAAGTGCCGCTGACCGCCCGATGTCGAACGTCGGCCACTTGCAGACCCAGGAGCGTTTGATCAGGGAGTCTGAGCTCCTCGACGCGAGGCGCTCGAGTGGTCCCTGTAGCGAGCGAGCCGTCTTCGATCCCCGGCCCCATGACATCCCGCGAGACTGCGTTCTACCGCGTTCCTACCGACGACTCACGACTGACAACCGAGTACCGGGTACGGCGAGCGAAGCCTGCCTCAGGCGGAAGGCACCAACCTCACCATGCGTTCGAGTGTTGCGTACGCGAGTTCACCCACGCCCCGTTCAGACTCGTCGAGAAGGTTGGCCATCACCTTGAGGACCCACTCCATCAGGGGTCTGGATCGCAAGCCGGCATGAGTCAATGCCCACATCACTCTCGGCTTGCCGATGGCGCGAACGAAGATCCTCGCCATCCGGTAGTAGAGCCCGTACTCGTTTTGCAGCTCACGGGGATATCGCTGAAGGAGCGAGAGGTCGTCCGCAGCGATGGCTTCGTGAACGTGCCGTGCTGCCCGCCGACCTGTCTCGTAGGCGTAGGCGATACCTTCGCCGTTCCAGGGATTGATCATCCCCGCGGCGTCGCCGGCGACCACCCAGTTTGGTCCAACCAGCGGGCCGACCGACAGACCCATCGCGAGTTTGCCGCCCATGGGCTTGGCGTTCGGTCCCTCCAGATGCCAGTACTCGGGTGCGGTGCGCACGTACGTGTCCATCATCCTCGTGGTGTTGGTCTGCTTCCATCTCGCGAAGGTCGACAGCAGCCCGACACCAACATTCACTTCTCCGTCCCCCAGCGGGAAGATCCACCCGTAGCCGGGCATCTGCGCCCCGGTTTCATCCCGAATATCGAGCTGGCTCTCCATGAAGCGATCGTTGGATCGAGGGCTCGAGTAGTAGCCGCGAAGTGCCATCCCGATCGGGTAGTCCCTGCGGCGGGACGTGCCCAGTGTCCGACCGAATCGGGACAGCGAACCGTCCGCAACGATGACGGCTCGCGGCGTCAGCCTCTCCTCCCCTGCCTGCACACCCACGAGGCGACCGCCGTCGACGATCGGCACTGCTTCCGTGTGCTCGAGGACGGTCACGCCCTTGTTACGGACGAGCGCTGCCACTTGTTGATCGAGGTCGCGCCGCCTGATGACCCCTCCCCAATTCGGATAGACCGGATGGTCGGGCCAGTCCATTTCCAGATTGAGTTCGTCTCCCGCATAGGAACGGAGACCGTCGACACGATGGAACGACGGCACGGAGAAGTCGAACCCCATGTCGAGGAGTTCCTTGATCGAGCGAGGGGTCAATCCGTCCCCGCAGGTCTTGTCCCTGGGAAAGGTCTTCTTCTCGAGGACGGTGACAGAGTGCCCGGACTCGGCCAGCCAGAAGGCGGCAGCCGAACCTGCCGGCCCTCCGCCCACGACAACGACCTCGGTGTGTGCTGACATTCGGCCCGTCAGCCTACTGGTCAGGGAGCGATGGGAAGTCCCTGCTGGGCCCACGCGGCAATGCCACCGCCGATGTCCTCGACGTGCATGAATCCGAGGTCCTTCATGATCGTCAACGTCTGGCCGCTTCGATTCCCCGTATGGCAGTAGATCAGATACTGCTTGTCACGGGCAAGCCGGCTCAGTTGCTGCTGGAAGTCGCTTGCGTAGAAGTCGATGTCGATGGCACCGGCGATCTTGCCTGACTGATACTCCTGAGGAGTACGCACATCGATCAATTCGAAGTTCGAGTCACCCTGATTGGCCTGGATAGTCTCGTACGCCTGTTGCGGTGTAACGGTCCCGATCTGCAGGGTGGCCGTCCCTCCGCACGAGGTGAGCACGAACGCGAACAGAGCGATGATGGTGATGAGTTTTCGCACAGCCGAGATGATATACCCTCCAGGGGTATATGGAGGCATTCGGACGGGCTTCGAGCGCTACGGATCCACGCTCCCCGTTGACAAGGTGCCGCTCGCGGATTTCGACCACTCGATGCCGGGGAATATCGTGACGCGCATCGTGAATGTGCCCCAGCCAACGATCAACCGGCTTCCTCGCTATCTGTTCTGCCTCGAACAGTTCGCCGGAGGCGCCCCGACGATCTCGTCTTCGGAACTGGCTCGGCTCGCCGACGAGACCGCTGCAACGGTCCGGAAGGATCTTTCCTACCTCGGGTCGCATGGCACGCGGGGCATCGGGTACGACGTTGCGGCTTTGCAGTCGCAGATCCGCGGCCGGCTTGGCCTCGACCAGTCACGAGACGTGGTGATCGTCGGAGCAGGTCATCTGGGTTCGGCACTCACCAACTACGACGGCTTCGGAGAGGACGAGCTTCGTCTGATAGGCATCTACGACATCTCGCCTGCCGCCGTCGGCAAACGGATCGGGGGGATGACGGTTCGGCACGTCGATGAGATGCAGTCGGACCTCGCGAACCGGCGGTGCGTGTTCGGAATCATTGCCGTGCCGACAGACGCAGCCCAGGAGGTCGCGGACGAGCTCGTCAACGCGGGTGTCGCCGGCATTCTCTCGTTCGCTTCGACGTTTCTTCGCGTTCCGAGGAGCGTCTTCGTGCGACACATCGATCTCGCGACGGAAATGCACACGCTGAGCTACTACGTAGCGGCGAGAAGACGGTCGCTCTAGCGCTTTGAGATCATCGCGGCGATTCCCGCACCGGCGAGGATGACGACCACGATCACCGAGACGGATATGGCATCGGTGGGACTCATGACCACGGCCACCCGAAGCCGCCGGGACGATTGATCAACCCGATCACCGTGAGCACCAGTAGCGCGGTCACGAAGATCCCGAACAACGCCAGTGCGAACCGTCGAGATGAGACCTTGGTGCCAGTGGTCCTGTCGACGAACGGCACGGCGAAGAGGCCGACGATCACCAGCAGCGGAGCGAAGAACCCCGCCGCTTCTCTTGGGATCCACGCGAGGAGCTGTGCCACCCACACGAGGTACCAAGGGATCTTCGATGGATCGGCTGCGCCGCCTGCTTGACGGAAGACAGGTGCCGGGCCTGCGAGCGCCAGTAGCGCCAGGATGACGGCCGAAACGACCGCCGTAGCCAGTTCGACGCGGTAGAGCTGCTTCGACTCCACGGTCTCGCCGTCTCGTGACGGAACCTCAGCGATGACCGGGGCGGCGGGGGTCGTTGGGGCCGGCTCGATGACCGGCGTGGCCGTTTCCTGGGCGACTGCCGGGGCAGGTGCCACCGCGGCGGGAGTCACCGCGATCGGCGACCCAACCATCTCGGCCAATGCTTGATCGAACGGTACGCCCAGCGCCTTCGCTTTGGCCTCCACCGACCGGCGGAAGAGCTTCTCCGGCATTCCTAGTGCTGCTGCCGCCTCCTCGACGGACACGACACCGGCCGGCTGTGGTGGGGGGGCTGCCGGGGCGGCGGGAGCTGCCTCGACTGCGGGGACAGCTGGGGCAACGGGAGCTGCCTCGACTGCAGGGGCCGCTGGGGCCGCGCCGCCGAGCATCCCGGCCAGCGTCTCTTCAACCGAGACGCCCAGGGCCTTCGCCTTCGCTTCCACCGAGCGCCGGAACAACTCCTCCGGGTATCCGAGCGCTTGGGCAGCCTGCTCAAACGACATACCGGCCGACACACCGGCGGGAGTGGAAGCAGGAACGGCAGGAGTATCAACGACCGGCGCGGCGGCCGACGCAGGCGCATCGGGTGCCGAAGGAACCGAAGCTTCAACCGGCGTTGCCGAAGGTGTCCCGCCGAGCATCCCGGCGAGCGCCTC
>Ga0307417_10000273_pt1 | contig 22296 bp, 12 predicted proteins | sample SalMarWE160210MG_2_FD_202514 | JGI IMG/M metagenome (GOLD analysis project Ga0307417, IMG submission 202514) | Salt marsh sediment microbial communities from the Plum Island Ecosystem LTER, Massachusetts, United States - WE1602-10 | ecosystem: Environmental > Aquatic > Marine > Intertidal zone... | reverse complement strand
ACTGATGTCACTGATCTGAATTCAATCAAAAACAGGATACAATTATTTGAAACCGGGCTGCTGCCGCAGGCCCGACAAAATCTTAATTCAGCACTATCAAGCTACCAGGTAAACGCTGTCGATTTTATAAACGTAATTGACGCGCAAAATCAGCTTTATATGATAGAGACTAAACTGTATAAACTAAAAACGGATTACCTGAAAAAAATAGCTGAATTAGAATTTTTAACAGGCACAAGACTGACTGCCGGAAGGTAGATTTAAGAAAATAAAATTTGGAGAATAGAAAGTGAAAACTCAAAACATAATTATCGGAATACTAATAGTAATAATAGCAGTGATTACCTACCTCTGGCTTGGCGGTTCCAACAGCGGAAATGCTGATAACATGGCCGGGAACACCGCGCAGACAACTCAGAAAGATAAAAAAGTTTTATACTGGCGTGCACCGATGAATCCCAACGAGGTTTATGATAAACCCGGCAAATCGAAAATGGGAATGGACCTTGTTCCCGTTTATGAGGGTGGAGCCTCAGAGGGCGGAGTTGTATCAATCAGCGGCGCAATGCAGCAGAACATGAACGTTAAAACCGCAGTAGTGCAAGAAAAGAATCTCAGCTCGCAGGTAATTACCAACGGAATTCTTCAGCCTGACGAAAAGAAAGAATATATAGTAACTACAAAAGTCAGCGGATGGGTTGAAAAATTATACGTTAATTATACAGGGCAGAAAATTAAAAAGGGCCAAAAGCTTATAGCTATATATTCGCCTGAACTCGTCGCGGCCCAGCAGGAACTGATTACCGCGCTGTCATACGGATCATCGGTTATGAAAAGTACTGATAAGAACATATCGGGCAGCGGGAAAGATCTTATTGAAAACAGCATTAGAAAACTTCAATTGCTTGATGTTCCGGAATCTGAGATTGAAAGATTGGAAAACACGAAAGAAATCAGAAAATATGTAACTCTGTTTGCCCCGTTTAACGGAACTGTAATTCATAAAGATATTATAGAGGGACAAAAAATCGGCGCAGGCACGCCATTGTTAAAAATTGCTAATCTTGATAACCTCTGGCTGATGGCCGATATATATGAATATGAATTAACGAAAATAAATGCAGGATCACCGGCGGATATCACTTTCTCTTTTCTGCCGGGAAAAACTTTTAAGAGTAAAATATCTTTTATCTACCCTACTCTTGATGATAAAACAAGAACCGTTAAAGTAAGATTTGACATGCCCAATTATAACGACCAGCTGAAACCATCAATGTTTGCCAACATCGTAATTAATGGTAAAAATCTCGGAAGCTATCCCGTAATTCCCGAACAGGCTGTGCTCCGTACAGGACAAAAGGATATTGTTATACTAGCTTTAGGCGACGGGAAATTTAAACCTGTTGAAGTTAAACTGGGTAATTATGCACAGGGTGAATACCAGGTGCTGGAAGGCCTGACCGCCGGCAATACAATTGTTACTTCAGCACAATTCCTCATCGACTCAGAAAGCAACCTGAGAGCTGCGCTATCGCAATTCAGCTCTGACTCCAAAGCAGCGGTCAAAAAGGATACTATGAAGGATAAAAGTTCGATGAACAAAACAGAGTCAGAAAAGAAAACTGAAGCAAAAGACCCGCGTATTAGAAAAGGTACGATTGATCTCTCTTCTATAGATAAGAACAAAGACGGTAAACTTTATCAGGATGTAATGGACTGGAATGTTATTTCTGATGAACCCGGAGAATGTCCTTTATGCGGAATGACGCTAAGAGAATTTAGTATTAAAGAAGTAGAAAAGAATTTAACCGAACACGGATTCAAATTTAAAAAATAATGAACCGAGTATATATGTTTTTAGCGATTAAAGAAATCGCATAGTTAAAATTTTGGAGTAAATGATGACAACAAATAGTCCTGAAAAAGAAGGAATTATTGCAAAAATAATTGAATGGTCAATTAATAATAAAATACTGGTCATAATATTAACGGCAGCACTGATAATGGGAGGCCTCTGGGCCATAAAAAATACACCCGTTGATGCAATACCCGATCTAAGCGATGTGCAGGTAATTATATTTACAAAATACCCGGGCCAGGGCCCGCAGATAGTTGAAGACCAGGTAACATACCCGCTTACATCTAAAATGCTTTCTGTTCCTTACGCAAAGGATGTAAGAGGCTATTCATTCTTTGGTTATTCAATGGTCTACATAATTTTTGAGGACGGAACCGATCTTTATTGGGCAAGAAGCCGCGTTCTTGAATATTTAAGTTCGATGAAAAGTTCTCTTCCGGATGGTGTGTCGCCGGAGTTAGGCCCTGATGCTACGGGCTTGGGATGGGTTTATCAGTATGCACTAAAATCTAAAACCCGGAGCTTACAGGAATTAAGGACAATACAGGATTGGTTTTTAAAATATGAATTGTCTGCAATACCGGGAGTTTCAGAAGTTGCAAGCATAGGCGGCTTTGTAAAACAGTACCAGGTAAATGTTGATCCTACGAAATTAGCCTCCTACGATATTCCGCTCAGCAAAATTAAAATGGCGATAAAGCAAAGTAATAATGATGTCGGCGGCCGTTTAATGGAAATGGGTGAAACCGAATTTATGGTCAGGGGCCTGGGGTACATTAAAAGTGTGGACGATTTAAAGAACATCGCTATAGGCAAAAACAAAAGCACGGGCACACCGGTTTACTTAAAAGATGTTGCCAATATTGATATTGGTCCGGAACTGAGAAGGGGCCTGGCAGACCTGAACGGTGAAGGAGAGGTTGTCGGTGGAATAGTAATACAGCGTTACGGTGAAAACGGCCTGGCAGTAATAAATAAAGTAAAGAAGAGGTTACAGGAATTAAAAGCTTCGCTTCCACCGGATGTACAGATAGTTCCGGTTTATGACAGAAGTGAACTCATACACAAAGCAATAGACAACCTCGGCAATAAGCTGCTGGAAGAAGGTCTAATTGTTGCGCTGATTATTATTCTTTTTCTTATGCATTTCAGAAGTTCTCTCGTTGCTATTTTTACGTTGCCGACGGCAGTACTAGCGGCACTGCTTATTATGAAACTGCAGGGGCTGAACGCGAACATCATGTCGCTTGGAGGTATCGCTATTGCCATCGGCGCGATGGTTGACGCGGCTATAATAATGGTGGAAAATTCTCACTCCCATATTTTGCACAACCAGCAGTTGCCGCAAGAAAAACAACGGCCGCACTGGGCTGTAATACTTGAATCATCAAAAGAAGTAGGGCCATCAATATTTTACTCTCTGCTTGTGATCACTGTTTCATTTATTCCGGTTTTTACACTCGAAGCTCAGGAAGGAAGAATGTTCAAACCGCTGGCCTTTACCAAGACCTACTCTATGGCGGCAGGAGCGATACTTGCCATTACAATTGTTCCGGTGCTTATGGGTTACTTCATCCGCGGGAAGATGAAAAAAGAGGACGATAATCCTATTACCAGATTCCTGATGAAAATTTACCATCCGATAGTCGATTTTGTTATGGATAAAAGGTGGTGGGTAATCGGGTTATCGTTAATAATTGTACTCGGGTCTTATATACCCTTTTCAAAATTAGGTTCGGAATTTATGCCTCCTTTGTACGAAGGTGATCTTCTTTATATGCCAACTACACTGCCGGGAATTTCAATTACAAAGGCGAAAGAGTTATTGCAGCAGACGGATAAGATCATAAAATCATTTCCGGAAGTTAAATCGGTGTTTGGTAAAGTCGGTCGTGCAGAAACCGCAACTGACCCCGCCCCTCTTTCAATGATCGAAACAACAATCCAGTTAAAACCCGAAGATGAATGGCCTGAGGGAATGACGAGACAAAAACTCGTCGATGACCTGGACAAAGCCGTGAAAATTCCGGGACTAACAAACGCCTGGACAATGCCTATTAAAACGAGGATCGATATGCTTTCAACAGGAATTAAAACACCAGTTGGAATTAAAATTGCGGGCCCCGATTTGAATGTACTGCAGAATATCGGAAGAAAAATTGAAGAAGTAATGAGAAAAATTCCCGATACGCGTTCTGTGTACGCAGAAAGATCAGCGGGCGGCAATTATGTTGATTTTAATATTGACCGAAATGCAATTGCCAGGTACGGACTCACGATAGCTGACGTACAAAATGTATTCATGTCGGCGGTAGGTGGTATGAATATTACTCAAACAGTTGAAGGGCTAGAAAGGTATCCCGTTAATCTCCGTTACCAGAGAGATTACCGTGATAATATTGAAGCATTAAAAAGAGTTCTTGTCCCTTTACCCGGTGGCGGTAATATACCGCTCGATGAACTGGGAGATGTTGTGGTGCGAAAAGGTCCCCCGATGATAAAATCGGAAAACGCGAGGCCAAATTCCTGGGTATATATCGATATAGAAAATATCGATGTCGGAACCTATGTAAATAATGCGCAGAAAGTTGTTGCCAAAGAAGTGAAACTTCCGCCGGGATATTCAATAATCTGGAGCGGACAGTTTGAATATATGGAACGGGCGTCCCAAAAACTGGCGATGGTTCTTCCATTAACATTATTGATTGTAATTATGCTTCTTTACTTCAACACAAAATCATTTACAAAGACGGGAATTATTCTTCTCGCACTTCCCTTCTCAATGGTTGGGGCGGTATGGTATCTCTACCTTGCGAACTTTCATTTGAGCGTCGCCGTATGGGTAGGCATAATAGCGCTGCTTGGCGTCAGCGCGGAGACCGGTGTGGTTATGCTGCTTTACCTCGACATCGCATATGAAAACTGGAAAGCAAAAGGAATGCTGAAATCATTTGCGGACCTGAGAGAGTCCATTTTTGAAGGTGCCGTAAAAAGAATTCGCCCCAAAATGATGACTGTACTTGTATTATTCTTTGGATTACTCCCCATATTAATGGGACACGGGTCCGGCGGCGATGTAATGAAAAGAATAGCTGCCCCGATGGCTGGTGGTATTTTTACAAGTTTAATTATGGAACTGACAATATTCCCGGCAATTTTCTACATTCTTAAAAGAAGAGAATTAAAAAAAAATAATATGCTGATTGAAGGAAATTAAGAATAATAACTATTATAAAACATAAAGGAAAAACAAAATGAAAAACCTGGATAAAATGATCGTTGTCATTTTCACTTTAATATTAATATTGTGTTCTTCTTCATTTGCACAGGAGAAAATGGATTCTACAACGAATCATAAAAATATGAAAATGCACAATATGGAAATGAAGAAAGATTCTGTAGTCCGTGAAGGAGTTATTAATCTGCAGAAAATTGATAAAAATAAAGACGGCAAAGTTTTCCAGGATATGATGGATTATAACGTTATTTCGGACAAAGCAGGCAAATGTCCGCTTTGTGGAATGAAGTTAAAAGAAGTATCGCTTAAAAAGGCAAAAGAGTTTCTTATAAAAAGTGGATTTGAAGTAAAATAAAGAAAATATAATCGTAAAAAGAACTATCTCTATAAAAAAAGGAACTTATTTAATTATAATTCGTTGAAATCAATAATCTATGTCTATTCTAAATAAATTCCTTATTGATATAGCTTTTAGCATTTCATAGAATTTTTGTAAGTTAGGCTCTATTAAAAAAGAGGTAGCAAAAAATGAAAAAGATAATTTTGAGCGTGGTTTTTACTTTAGTTGGATTAGCAGTGTTAGGATTGATATTTATTTTCACCGGGGCATATAACGTAAGTGCAATGGAACCAGACGCCGGAATAATTCACTGGGTGCTTGAAACAACCAGCGATCGTTCAGTTGATGTACGGTCAGATGACGTTAAAGTACCTGATCTCGAAAACCCTGCAATGTTCAAAGAAGGACTTACACTATACAAGGAAATGTGTGCAAAATGTCATCGAGCGCCAGGCAAAGACGAAACAGAATTAGCGAAAGGTTTAAATCCTGACGCACCGAATCTCTACAAATGGGGCTACAGAATGAACCCCGCAAAGTTATTTTGGGTTACTAAAAACGGAATAAAAATGACAGGCATGCCTTCGTGGGGAAAAACACATACTGATGATAAAATCTGGGCAATTGTTGCAGCAGTTAAAAAGTTACACGATGTAACTCCCGCAGAATATGATTCAGTGAAAGTTGAAGAAGATGAATAGAAATAAGTTTGTTATCCTTCACCCGTCAAATGACGGGTGAAGTTTTTTTAAAATCAACTATTAAAAGATTCTTCAGTCGCTACGCTCCTTCAGAATGACAGTGCAAAACAAGAATTGTTTTTAATTATTTCAATGGGATTTTACTTCCATACTTAGCCAGCCAATCTTTAAAGGATAACAATTCAGGATTAAGTGATTTTGCGAATTCTCTATCTCTTACTCCGCTGTAATAATCTTCGAAATCCCTTTTAAATTGGAACATATTTCCAAGATCATCTGCTCCCGGAAATCCAAAATCTCTAAAGACATCAGGCGGTACATCATTATACCCGATATTAATGCCAAGAGCTTCAGTCATTGCTTCGGCCATCTGCTTAATGGTTAGATTCTCTCCTGATATATAAAGACTCTTTCCTATAAATTCCGATCCTCTCTTAAATACACCGTAAGCACATTTCCCTATATCCTCTACAGCAATGGCAGGAAGCTTTTTATCTCCCATTGGGAAAACCAAAGCATAATTTCCATCCTCGCCTTTTTGCGGACCTGATCCAAAATAAATAAAATTATCCCAGTAAAAAGAAGTATTCAAATATGTAGTAGGAACCCCCGCATTTTCAAAAAATTTGTTAGATTCTCCTTTCCCGTCATAATGCGGAACCTTATATTTTCCCATTAAGGTCGGCATCCGGTTATCATCAAGAGGAATCCATTTTCTTGTATCTTCAAGTGTTGACCAGATTAAATGTTTTATACCTGCAGCTTTAGCAGCGTTTGCCATCGATTTTGCCTGTGAAATTTCTCTATCAGGAGAAAGATACTCCCAATAATTTGTAACACAGTATGCGCCATAGCATCCTGTAAAAGCATTTTTAAGGCTCTCTTCATTATCAGCATCCGCTTCAACTACGTCAGCACCTAGTTTAAATAATTCTTTAGCTTTATCTGAGGAAGCATTTCTAGTAACTGCTCTTACAGCAAATTCACTGTTTTTATCATTTAAAATTGCTCTAACTAATCCTCCACCCTGTGCCCCTGTGGCGCCCATAACGGCAATTATCTTTTTATCAGGCATAATTGTCTCCTTAGTCTTTATAATTTAATGAAATGAATGATTATTATTCTTAGGCTATAACAATATGCCAAATCCTGAACGCAAAAACAAAGCAAATAATAAGAACGCCTTTCAATTGATATTTAAAATCTATATTTTTTTATATGATACAGGCTTTGATAATAATTGCGTTTCTTTGTTTGGTTGGTTTTATCGGCTACAAAAAATTTAAAGCTGCCGGTAAAAAAGATTGCTGTAAATAGATGAAAACATTTTGCGACTACTATAATTTCGAAAGATCAGATAATAGGATTTTCAATAAAAAGTAACTTTAGTTTTTATCGACATTTTCCCGCCGTGATTATCAAGACAGGTTATTTTTACAGTCTCACTTTTCGGAGTAAAAAACAATTTCTTTCCCGGTTTTGTTTCTGCAAAAAATTTGTCGTTTATATACCAGTATTGTATTGCAATAGCAGGATCAGAAGCAGCAGCAAGCATTAACTGCTCATGGGAATTTTTTTCAATATAATATTCATAATCGGCAGAAGGTGATATAATTTTGGGTCCGTTCCCTGAAATCATTGCAGTACAATAAGGATTGTGAGGAGGCGGTCTCTTAAGGGAAATTTTATTTTTTAGATACCATAACGTTAGCTCAGGATCATAATTCGGGTAAAAATTTTTTTTATAACCGGATCTGGGCAGGCATTCCGTGCAGTAACTAATTTTTTCGTCATTGCTAACATAATAAGGTTTATATAATTCACATTTCCTGTTCGGGGAGACACGGTAAATATAATAATCGTTAATTATCGATTTGCAATTCGCTGTAGGAAGTAATCCTGTTTCACTGCACACTTCTCTTTCAAGAACACTTTTGGGTTTATCAAACCACAATTTTTTTGGGTTGTAATCAATTGAATTATAAATTTCAAACAACAAAGGAACGGCCATTTCCGCTCCGGAAAGTTCAGGAGCACCTTTACCATCGAAGTTTCCCACCCACACACCAACAGTATAATCAGGATTATAGCCAATCGCCCAGGCGTCTCTTTTTCCATAGGATGTTCCTGTCTTCCAGGCGATTTTAGGTAGATTCGTAAACGAAAGAAATTCAACAGGAAAGTCCGGCCTTTCATTCAAAGTGAGTATCTGGTCAGTCAAATAAACTGCACCTGCAGAAAATATTTGTCTGGATAATTTTACATCTTTTTTACCTGAAGCAAGATAATTCAACGGATAAAGTTTTCCACCGTTTGCAAATACTGTATAAAATGAAGTTAGTTGTTCAAGTCTGACGCCACATCCTCCGAGAATAACTGAAAGTCCAAGAGAACTTTTATGCTCAGCGATGTCAGAAAACCCTCCTTTTTCAAGTATGGAAATAAATTTATCCAGACCTTCCTGCTGGAGCAATCTGACTGCGGGCACATTAAGCGAATTTGCCAGAGCATATTTTACAGAAACTTCGCCGTGAAATTTCATATCAAAATTTTCGGGCTCATACCCGTTAAAATCAGTAGGCAAATCCAGAAGCTTCATCTGCGGAGTAAGCATCCCCATATCAAATCCTAAAGTATAAAGGATAGGTTTTAATGCTGAACCCGGTGAGCGAACAGCAGTAATCCCGTTTACCTGGCCGGACGTACTGTTATCATAAAAATCAGCAGAGCCGCAGTAGCCTGCCACAGAATTTGTTTTGTTATCAATTATTATTACAGCTCCGTTGCTTACTTTTTTGCCTCTTACTCTTTGCACGTAACTCTTAAGTAATTTCTCAGCTGTTTTTTGAATTGATAAATCAAGAGAGGTTTTTATATCATTATCGGAAAAGTTCCCCGAGATGTATCGAGTGAAATGCGGGGCTATCTTTTTAATAGCATATCTTTTCCCGCTAACGGGTTCGAGCAAAGCATCCTTTAAATCCAATTTATTAAAAACATTATCGGACATAAAAGTTTTTATCCATTTATTTCGCATCTTATTCGCCAAAGAATCTTTTCTATCTACTCTGAGGCTATTCGGATCATTTGGAATTACAGCCATCAATATCGATTGAGCAAGACTTAGCTTGGCCGGCGGCCTGTTAAAATAAATATATGATGCTGCTTTCGCTCCCTCAACATTTCCGCCGTAAGGAAGCATCGACAAATACATTTCAAGGATTTCTTTTTTACTATAATGCAATTCAAGCTGAATAGCTCTTAACGTTTCTTCAAATTTTTTAAAATAAGTTCTGTCGCCCGGTTCAAGCATTCTGGCAACCTGCATTGTAATTGTTGAAGCACCTGAAACTCTTTCCCCCGAAGTTATATTTTGAAATAGAGCTCTGACTACTGCAATCGGATTTATACCGGGATGCCAGCAAAACCATTTATCTTCTTTTTCAATTATCGATTTAATTAGATAAGGCGAAATCTCATCCAGGTGGGCCTCCATTCTCCATTTATCATCATTCGAAAGATATGCAGTAAGCATTGTGCCATCTTTTGCATAAATTACTTTTGAGTATGGTTTTTGCAAAGGCAAAGGGAAAAGACGGTCAAGAGTAAATACAATAAAGATTATTGCAAGAATAGTATAGACAACTCTTGATCTTAAAAGAGAAAGAGATTCTTTAAGAATAGGTCGCTTAATTTTTAAAAATTCTAATAACAGTATAAGACTACTCATAATTTAGAAGTACCAGTTACAATCTTCTATTATTCTTAATTTACTCTCACAACACCTTCGCCATTAAGCGACCCGATATCATTATCATACATAGCTTCAGCACTTATTACAGGCTGGGTAAACCGACCTTTGTTTACAACACGAATTAAATAATAAAATGTGACGGTGGTGAATCTTTTTGAATGTGTGAAAAGCAAAAGCCTGTCATCCCTGACATCCATATATTGTATATCCATCGTACTTTTATATTTATTTGAAAGCTGTGACGTTTCCGACAGCCTCGGATTATCAATTTCAAATCCTGAAGGAATTAAATCGCTTATCACAACATTATCGGAAGACACATCATCACCGGAAAGGGAAATTTTACAGATCACTAGCTGTCCCTGGTAAAAATTATTATTGATGACTTCATTCCCCGTTCGGTAATCATAATAGTCCCTTCTTACTTTTAGGTGAGAATCAAATATTTTCACTTTTCCTTTTTTTACACCTTTCAGGCTGTAAAAATAATAAACCCGCCCTTGTTTGCTGCCCTGCAACACAATTGATTTCGCATTTGGGTTGATATCAACTGTAATATCCTTGCTGTTGTATCCCGCTATTTTTTTACCATCTACAATTACATCAACATTAACATCATAAAATGCACCCAGCTTGGCCGCCTTACCAAGAGCTAAGAATGCCATTGATCTATCCTGGGTTGAATAAATCGATCTCATAATACCAGTTAGATGCTTGATAATAAACGGAATCTGCTTGTTTGCAGGATCAACTTCCAGAAGCACATTAAGCATGATTGCATTTGCTCTTGCTTCGGAATCAAAAGAACCGCCTGTTAATCTATCTGTTAATTCGGGTGTATATTTTTTCGGAACAACCTCATAATATGATGCCCAGTTGTTCATCAATGCGTAAGCACCGGCAAGTAGATATTTACAATCGTTTGAAACTAATTCGGGTTTGGATTTATAATAATTCATTGTTGAAATATCACCTTTCCCTGCTGCTGCCAAAACATAAAGTGAATAAAGTATTTCTTTATTAGCTATCTTCTTTACCGTTCTGAAATTATTACCATACGTAACATAGTCGAACGTCTTTCTCTCCCTTGCTTTAGTGGCTATATAGCTAAGAAGTTTTGAAAGGACATTATCGGGAACATTAAATCCGGCTTTCTTTGCTTCCACAAGAAAATGCGCAGCATAAACACTCCCCCACCAGTTTGAATACAATCCTCCGGGCCAGTAGCTCAAAGAACCATCGGGCAATTGCATTGATTCAAGCTTTCTTATTCCTTCCTGTACAAAATAAACAGGAGTGGTTGTCCGGTAATATTTCGGTGCAACAAGTTTTGCGAGATCTTCAAAGTAAAGCTGTGGAAATAATTTTGAAACCGTTTGTTCAACACAACCGTAAGGATAACCGACAAGGTATTTTAAATACTCGGCAAATTTAATAGCAGGAAATTTGCTTATTGTAAGCGTTGAAGTAACAGTGCCATCTATATAATCACTTGCCGGCTGCAAGTTGACTTTATCATTATAATGAATATCGCCGGTAAAACTTTCTGTGTAATACGGTGATGCCGGCCTTACACCGATGTTGACTTCATCCTTTACGTTTGCGAACCCTGAAGTTTCAAGCCTAATTTTCCCGGTACCCGTCTGTTCACCTGTTGTAATTACAAACTGAACTGTTGCGGTTGAATTTGGCAGGACACTAACTTTTTGGCTTTTTGACGATTTGATATACAACGGTCCATTTACATTAAGACTTACAGTTACGCTTCCTGAAGATTTGGTCGTATTAATTAAAGTAACTGGCATTACAAGTGAATCGTTAGGAGCAAGAAATCTTGGAATCTGAGGTTCCATTATAAGATCATCAGATATTTTCATTGGCTTATCTGCCGAACCAAATTTGTTACCGCTATATGCTACAACCATCAACCTGACTTCACCATTAAACTGCGGAATATTTAACGGTACTTTTACTTCTCCTTTGTCATTTGTTTTTAAGATTCCACTCCACTTAGCAAGCAACTTAAATCTCTGGGTAGTAATTGGGTTTGTTCTCTTTTGCAACTGCTTTGCAAGCTCATCACCACCGGGAGATTTGAGAGAAATTATTTCCGGCAACAGAAGTTTGTAAAGATCATAGCTTGTAACATCAAGCGCCCTTTTGGCATACATAAATGCATAAGGATCAGGAGACTGATAATTTTTAATCTGGAGAATTCCTTCGTCAACAGCTGCCAGGGTTACATAAATATTTTTTTGAGGAGCAGTTTTAACTGTAACCTCGACTTTCCTATTGGGTTTTATTTTATCCGGGGCAATTATTGTAACAGGCAAATGTCTGCTTTTTCTTTCAACTTTTATTGAGGCAAACCCATGCGCAACAAGAAAAGGTACCGCTTCAACAGCAGTGTGCTTTTTAAATAAAGTGGCTGTTACATAAACGTTGGGAATATATTTTTCATCTATGTTTAGCTCTACCTGAGTTGACCGGTCTTTAACTTCCACATACCTGTAATCGTAAACACCGTTTCTTTCAAGAGTTAGAAGCATTTTTCCTGCAAAGGGTGTTGTGAAAAGAATTTTGGCTTTCTCTCCGGGTTCATATTCTTTTTTGTTAAACACCATGTCCACACGCCCTTCTTTATCAACCTCAAAAGATGAGGCAGTAGTTGATGCCCAGTTGTATGCATAAAATTTCGAGGATTGGTAGTAATCACTCCCTTTTTGAGAAATTCTTAATTCATATTCTCCATTACGATTAACCATAACAGGAATATTTTTCTCTCCGCCGGAAAGGTTCATTTCTTTTTCCCATATAGGTACTTCCTTTTTCTCTGAAGCATAAACATATTTCCCTGCATTATTCTTTTTTAGAACAGTTTTCCACTCTAACCTTACGAGTTTTACATTTCCAATAAGATTTTGAGCGAAGTTATCATTATGATCAACAGCAACTGCTTTAAATTTTATGTTTTCGTTCGTTCCGAAATAATATCCGGGAGATTTAATACCGACAAAATAATTGTTGGGATAAATATTAAAATTTGCCATCCGGTTCACTGTTCTGCCGGACAAACCAAATACGCTGATAAAAGCATACCCAGAGATGTATCCTGCTGATTTTAAATCCTTTGGACTTGTATATTTTACATTTGCCTTTCCTTGTCCATCGAGATTACCATCAACAAATGTGTTCGGTATGTTTTCATTGTGGAAGGAAGAATTGCCAAAATTATATGGAGAATATTTTTTGCTTACATAAGTATTGTGTCTTAACTGGAAATCTGATTCATATTTTAAGTCTGATGCCTTCGCGCCAAAAAGATATTCTGCATCTACAGAAATATTTACTGACTCACCCGGCTTAATATCATCTTTATCCGTTTTAAGCGTTACCCTTATTTTATCAGGAACGAAGTCCTCAACATTAAAATTATAGGAACCAATCAGGTTTTCAGAACCCGTGTAAACATCGGCTCGGTACTGCCCGGATTGAGAATAAGTTTCCATCTTAAAAGAAATATCAAATGAGCCTTCATTGTTTAATGTTTCCTTAAATTCATCATACATCTTACCAGTTGGAGAAATAATTTTTATCAGCACAGGTCCATTCCTGATTACCCTGCTGAAATCATCTCTCACAATTCCTGAAACATTTACTGTTTCACCCGGTCGATAAAGATTCCTGTCTCCATATAAAAAGGTTTTATATCCAGGTGTATATTCTGTTTGTCCACCAACATCAAAGCGTGAAGTTTCAATTCGGGTTTCATTTAAGTCTATAAAATTGAAATCATCGTCTTTTTCAGCAGTTATTACTCTTGGTATAAACTCATCATGTTTACCCTTAATATTATCAAAAACAGCTATTCCCTTATCATTTGTCCGACCTGAAACAATCTGTTGATTAGTTGAAGAAATAAGCGTAATATTTACCCCACTTACAGGCTCAGTAGTTGCGATTGAATTAACAAAAACCATTAATTGATTTGACGATAACTTTGCGATAATTCCCAGGTCTGATAAGCCAACCATTTTTGCAGCTCTAAGCCACCTGTCTTTCGTTGATCTCGCTTCAACGATAAAAATTCCCTTCAGTTTCTGATTTTTTATTTGATCAAGATTGACATTAAACTTTTCAAGCTGGTTGGGATCACCTTTCAGTTTCTTCGTTTTTTTATACAGGTTATGCCCGTAGTTCTGAACATCGTAATAAGGAGTATAATGGTAGTAATAATCGTATGAACTGTAATAATTATTTTGCTTTAAAAAGTAAAGAACATTGTTTTTATATATTTGTGAAATTTCTATGTCGACACCAGGAATATTAACTGCACTTAATTCCAGGTTCCGCTGACCAGTCAACATTAAATATTTTCCCTGGTTATCTGTAAATTGAACCGAAGGACTGAGGTTGACAAAACTTACCTGCTGTTCGAAGTCTGAACCAAGTTCGCCGCCATATAAACCTGGCAAGCCTTTCTTTATTAGAAAGTCTACCTGCTGAACATTATCAAAATCACCTTCAATCCTAAATGAGTTTTCATTCACATAAAAACTCATAGGTTTTGAAGGAGTTATTTTGATAAAGTCTTTTAATCTTTTGTCATCTACCCGCTGGGTGGTTGAAACCTCTATCCATTTTTTCTCTCCGTTCAATCCGCTGGATAAGCCTGTTATAGCAAGCCTTGTTAACGGTGGAAGTTCATATTTAAATTTACGTGTATCCTGAAGTCCCCTCTTCCCGATAACAGACATTAAACCTTTTTTAATAGTTACACTAAATTCCTGTTTTTTTTCTGTCTGCCGAACTTCTCCAAGGTCAACAGCAATTATATCGGATGCTTTATCTGAAACGATATGAAAATTATTTATAGGCTTTCCATCAGCTGTAAAAGACAGGTTGTCTTTCAACATTTCAGGATTTACAGGATAATTAAAATACAGGTTGGCCTTTATGCTTACTTTATAATTCTGGTTGGGAATGTTTGTCCAGAAGAATTCAGCCTTGTTTGCATCAAAGTCCTCTGTGTGAAATTCATAAGTTCCCTCATCTATGGAAAGATTGTTCCCGAACAGAACCTTATTTGTAACCTGCGCTTCATATGACTGAATTGGCTGCAGTGGTACATCGGGAGAAAATATTAAAGTATTTCCGGATGTCCATTTAAATTTTCCCTGGATTTGCGGATCAAATTTTACGAACTGATCATCGAGCCACATATTCTGAATGTCTTTTGATGCAAGATCACGAGAAAATTCTATTGTAAAAGTTGTAAGGTTTTTGATTTCTCCCTGTGGCGTAAAACTTACTACCTTAATACTGTTACTTGAACAGGATATAAAAAAAATTGATAAGGCAAGGCTGGTGAAGTAAAATATTTTTCTTTTCACAACTTTTCCCTTTTGATTTATTATTTCAAATTTTATTTATTTTCAGAATTAAATGAACCTGTGATTGGAGTCCCTTAATGAATGCCATCTTAATATAAGAATTTAATATTTATATTCACTCTGAAAATTAATGTGGATAAATTAAGCACAATTCTTTATATTGATATATGTATAATTATACATATATCAATATGCAACAATTTACTGAAGTTTTCAAAGCATTATCTGATCCAACTAGAAGAGAAATTCTTCAAAGATTAAAGGACAAAGCAAAAACTCCATCTGATTTGCTTGAGGAAATTGAAATATCACAACCTACTCTTTCCCATCACCTTGATATTTTGAAAAGAGCGAGCCTGATAGAGGGAGAACGTGAAGGTCAGTTTATAAGATACTCATTAAATATGACAGTCTTTGATATGGCACTCGAATATTTAATGCAAATAAAAAAGAAGAGGTGAAATTATGAAATGGAATTTTAAGAGGGATATATTTCCTTTGTCAATGATTTTAATTTTCCTGGCAGTTTGCTGGTATTTTTACAGCATTCTTCCGGGTATTATTCCTTCTCATTTCAATGCGAAAGGCTTGCCTGACAATTATTCCTCAAAAGACAGTATGATCCTGGTAGGAATTGCTACTTCAGTAGTGCTCTATCTTGTTCTCACATTCATTCCTATGATTGATCCTTTCTGGAAAAAGATAGAAAAGAAATATGACGTCTTTCTACTCTTCCGTGATCTGACAGTTGCTTTTATAGTTTTCATGTTTTCTCTTTCGTTCATTTCAGCGAAAGAAGGAACATTCAGGAGCGATCTTTTCGGTTACGGTTTTGGTTTGTTGTTTATTTTACTGGGAAATTACCTTCCCAGACTACCCAGGAATTTCTTCTTTGGGATCAGATCTCCCTGGACTCTTGCATCAGAAGTTGTATGGCACAAAACTCACAGAGTCGGCGGAATCTTTTTTGTGGCAGGAGGGTTACTATTAATTCTTTTAACCCTGCTAAAAGTAGAATTGTTTATCTCGATTTTTATTGTCCTGATACCAATCGTTATTTACACAGCTTTAATATATCCATATATGCTTTATAAAAAGCTCCAAAGGCAAGGAGAGATTAAAACACCTGAACTTTGATAAAAAAACACATCAAATTCCCACAGATATTTTTACCACCAAATTATTATGAACGGTATTAATAATAATTCATTTTTCCTTATTTTATATTATAACTTTTTGCAAATCAGATTAAATTAAAAATAAATCTTTAAAAATATGAAAAACAAAAAAATCATTTGCACTTCTATATTTATAGTTCTCCTGTTTACAATTTCTCTTTTCCCACAAGAAAAGCCGAAAGGTGATTTTTTAACACAGGCGATGGATACAGCGGTAAATCCGGGGGTAGATTTTTTCAAATATGCAACCGGAACCTGGATGAAGGAAAATCCGATCCCTGCTACCGAAAGAAGATGGGGACTAGCCAATCTTATATACGAAGAAAATTACAAAAGGTTAAAGGGAATTCTTCAGAATGCTGCAGAAACTAAATCGCCAAAAGGGAGTAACGAACAAAAGCTTGGTGATTTTTATTTTACCGGAATGGATTCAGCGGACATTGAAGAACAGGGGATTTCACCATTACAACCTGAACTTGATAAAATTAATTCCATCAATAATAAAACCGATTTATTAGAAACAGCCGCCGACCTAATTAGGGAAGGCACAAGTTTAATGTTCAACATCTTCGTCGATCAGGATCAGAAAAACAGCGAAAAAGAAGTTCTTTATTTATGGCAGGGCGGACTTGGTCTCCCTAACAGGGATTATTACTTCAGGGATGATGCTCGAACACAAAACATTCGGAAAGAATATAAGGTCCATCTTTCGAATGTTTTTGAATCGCTCGGTGAAAATAATTCAGAAGGCATGCAGGGCAGTAAAGATGTATATGAAATCGAAAGTTTTCTTGCCGATTCCTCGCGAAAACTTGAGGACTTGAGAGATCCTTACGCAAATTATAACCGAATGACCTATGCAGAACTAAGTAAACTAACTCCATCAATAGACTGGAAACTAATTTTCAGTCAAATGGGTGTGAAAGATCAAGAGTATATTATTGTCTCCCAGCCGGAATTTTTCAGAGCATTAAATGCTGCGATCGATAAATTTAGTCTTAACCAGTGGAAAGAATATTTTAAAACTCATCTTTTTCGTTCGTTTGCAACCAAGCTAAGCAGCAAATATGATGGTGAACATTTCCATTTCTGGAGTACGGTTATGTCCGGTGTAACAGAGCAAAAGCCGAGATGGAAAAGGATTCAGGATGCAACTGAAAGAGTAATGGGTGAACTGCTCGGACAGATTTACGTCAAAAGATACTATTCGGAAAAAACAAAAAAGAGATATGAAAAGATTGTAGATAATTGCATTGCCTCTTTTGCAAACAGAATTAAAAATCTGGATTGGATGAGCGAAGCAACAAAGCAGAAAGCTCTTAAAAAATTATATGCTGTTACAAAAAAAGTTGGGTATCCAGATAAATGGAAAGACTTTTCAAAACTGAAAGTTGAAAGAGATTCATTTTTAAGGAATACCATAAGAGCAAACATTTTCTGGTTTGACCGGGATATTAATAAACTCGGGAAGCCTGTTGATAAAAAAGAATGGAATATGACTCCGCAAACCTGGAATGCTTATTACAACCCATCAAATAATGAAATTGTGTTGCCCGCTGCGGCATTTATTGTTCCGGGTGTTCCCGATTCACTGGTTGATGACGCGGTAGCTTATGCTTATGCCGGAGCGTCTACTATTTGTCACGAATTAACTCACGGGTTTGATGATCAAGGCAGGCTGTACGATGCAAAAGGGAATCTGAAAAACTGGTGGACAAAAGAAGACGAGAAAAAATTCAAAGAAAAAACAGAATTGCTCGTCGAACAATTTAATAACTATGTTGTACTCGACAGCATGCATATAAATGGCAAAGCGACTCTCGGTGAAAATCTTGCTGACTATGGCGGAGATCTGATTGGCTGGGATGCTTTTAAGAAAACTGAACAATATAAAGAAGGAAAGAAGATTGCAGGACTTACTCCGGCTCAAAGATTCTGGATCGGCTATGCATATTCCTGGCTTGGCCATACCAGACCGGAGGCGCTAGCACAACAGGTTTTAACTGATGTACATTCACCAAACTTTTTAAGAGTCAACGGTCCGTTTTCTGATATACCAGCGTTTTATAAAACATTCGGAATAAAACCGGGTCAGCCTATGTGGAGACCGCCAGATAAAAGGCCTCATATTTGGTAAAAACTTCTAACTGAGAGACGTCGTGTTATCATTCATAAAACCGGCGTCTCCCCGATTTTCTGCTACTCACATAGAGTTAAACAAAATTGCTGTGCTTAGTGTTGCTCCAAAATGTTTGAAGGAATTATAATAGAAATCCAACCTCAAGATTGTCATTATTCTTGAAATCCCTATGTACGTTTCCCAATAGAGTTTCCTCTGAATAAGTTCCGGAAGGTAATTACTATCGTTATCGATCTTCAAAGCCGAAACACCGGTAATAATATCAAGATCGAGATCAGCAAGAAAATCAAGATTCAATGATTGAAAAATTATTGTCCTCCAGTTATGCTCAAGGTGTAAAGCAATCATTTTATCACCAACAAACTGGTAAGGCATTAAACCTTTAAACGAACTCGCAGGAGAGTAAAATCCTAATGACGTAATAGGCGTGAAGATATGCTGAGGTCCATATTTCCCGCTTATATATGCCGCTTCAAAATTAAATTGTAAATATGGGGCAACAAATAATTCGTTATAAAAAGTTTTTGTACTTAACTGTCCAGCCAAAAATATTTTAAAGTAATCAAAATCACTCTTCAGAAAATCTTGTGAAAGGTCGATGTTGGTTACTAATCCACTCTCCGGCATAATTTGCAACTCCAGGGGAGACTTTCCAACGTTTAGTGAAAGTTCTAGCTTCCTGTCAAAACCATTCTTTATGGTGGGATTCTCTCTCACAAAACGATTCCGGTTAAAGAGAGTGAAATATTTATCTTTTTTTATAGTCCTCTGGTTTTCTGAGATAAAATTAACCTCTGCTGAAAAATCCTTCCCGATTTTTTTAGTTAAACCAAAACTAAAGCCGGTAGAATAGTAATAATTAAATTGATCTTCGAAACCAAAGAACACAGATAATGAATTTATAATTTCTGTATAAGGAGACGGAATCTGCCATTCTTTGGCAACGTTAAATACTTTCATATTCAAAGAACTAACAAAGCTATTCTTTAAGTTTACCCCAAAAGAAAGAGAACCTAAGGCTTTTTTCATTCCAAATGAATAGCCTACAAAACCTTTCAGGTTAATTTTATTATTTGAAAAGCCGGACTTGTATTTTGCACCAAGTGTTATATTTTCTACCCTGTTATTATTAGCATAGATATATTTAAATAGATACCTGGGAATTTTCCCAAGAAAATTTTTATCAGAAGATTCTTTTTTGTTATGCTCATCCGGTATTAATCCGGCAAGCAAACCTTTTGGTTTGATTAATTTTTCTATTGTTTTTGTGCTATCAAGCGTTGTGTACGCTTTCACCTCTGCTTTTGTCAGTGGCACGGGTCTCAAACTGTCTATTTCAGTATCAGAAATCTGAACGGGCTGAGGTTTATTTTGGGAAGTGTCAGCTGTAAATCCACCATACTGTGATTGTACAGCCTTAACTACAGAGTCAGGAATTTGCCGATTAATTTTATAACCACCAATACTATTAACAGTATGAAAGCCAAGGGAATCTAAAGAAAGCATTCCGTTTAGGCTAAAATCAAGCGAACCCTTTATTTCCGAATAATCGGGCAGCCAGTAACCATCGTACTTTCCGAGTGTCTGTTTAAAATTAATGTCCATGTTATGAATATATGGAAATCTTACTCCTTTGCTTGTGGAAAGTTCAACCTTGCATATGGCGTAATTTTCCCCTTCAATATAAATTTTGCCTTGAACCAGAGGCTGAATTTTAGATTTAGGAATTACTTTAATCACATAAATCGGAGCAGAAGAGGTTTCAATAATGTTTAATAATTTATAATTATAATAATCGAAGGCATTATCAGCTAAAGGGAGAAATAATTTATTCATCAAAATATCAAGAGTATCGGAAGAAAAATCCAGGAAACGTTTATCACTGAACTTTATATCAAAATTATCCTTTTCTTTTTTCAGGTTTTCTGTTTTATGCGTCTTTATGATGAATTCCTTTTCCCATTTCCCTACAAGAGAATAACCTTTCAGAAAAGTTTCTTCAAGAAGGTCCACTTCCCCTTCAGACGCAAAAATATTTTTTGAGTAAACATTATATTCAAAGTTTTTAAGCCCTTTCCGATTAACCTTTTTCCTTTTGATTGCTTCATGTATTATTGCATTTGCAGGATCTTCATCTGTAACAACGACCTCACTTAGCGTTACCGGCTGCCTGACCATCTTTATCATAACAATTTTGTCCGCAGGAATGGAAATTTTTACGGTGTCTGTTTCATAACCAACGTATCTTACGATTAGAGTACAGGGTTTATTCTCTACTTTTAGCTTAAATTCGCCGTCTGAATTTGAAATTGTCCCCCTGTTAGTTCCTGCTAATAATATTGAAGCATATTGAAGCGGTATGTTTGTGCTGTCGTCACATACCTTCCCCATAATTACTTCGGATTGCCCGTAAGTAATCCCCGCAAATATTAAGAAGACAGTAACTATTGTTTTCATTCTTCCCAATAAAATATAAAGAATATATATAAGTTAATGACGAAACAATTAGGTAAAAGGTTACAAACGGACATGGGAATTTTGTAATAAAACCACTGCTACATAGAATAATATTAGGTCAAAAAAAATTTTACTATATTATATAATTAAATTTAATCATAAAATTTCCAAAGGGGGGAATATGAAAAAATTATCGGTCTTAATTTGTAGTCTTTTCCTTATTTACTTTCTACAGGGTTGCACAACAGTAAATCAAACAATTTATTTACAAAATGTTGAAGTGAATGGACCTATCAAAGCGCCTCCATTAAGCATTACAAAAGACAAAAAAAACGAACAAGCTACTATTTCAGTTGGTATTAATTTTAATAGTACAAAAAATGTTCAGGGAGTTGTGGGAGAACATAGTATGGTTAATGATGCCGGCTTCTTCCAGGTTGATACCATTATAGTGCCCGGGCAAAGAAGTTATAAAGACTCAGGTAATAATCTCTATAAATTTAACAGAAACAACTTTCAATGGAATCAGCCTGATTTTTCTATGTTTATAAATTCAGATTTAAGATTGTCAAATGTTTTTGCATTCTCATTTGGACTCAATTACGCAATTCAAAATCAATCAAGCTTATATGGCGGCAATTTGGGATTTGGTATATTCAGTGAAACCAAAACCGGAGCCATGAGGATTGATTTTGGCCTTAACTGGCAGCAGACTATTTATGACGTAACTTCCGTTGTAATGACTGACATATCAGGCGTAGGTAGCAACTCAAGTAGTGTTACATTTTTTGAGGATACAGATAAGAGAACCAGTTTTAGCCCTTATATCACACTTACATATAATTCAAAGTTTGAGGATTCTCCGATTAATTTTTTCATTAATGGAGGATATTTTACACAATCCCTGATAAATTATTCTCCCTCAACACCTAGTAAGACTTATTATCCCTTTAACATAACCGTAATAACAGTTGATAAAAGAGGCGAAGCTACTGCCGGTTTCCTAAACTTTATGCCCGGACTTTACATTAGCGTAACAGAAAATAGTAGAATTGATTTAGGGTTAAGGATTTTGAAAGAGACACAGATTGAATCATCTTCAAAATCTCTTTTCATAATGCCTGTTTTTCAGTATGACATTTCGTTTTGATCAGGGCATTCTTTTTAAAGGAATTATTTAAATTTCTCTTGAAGGTATTTCTTGACAGCAGGAATATCTTCTTTTTCAGTAAGATCA
>Ga0307417_10000272_pt1 | contig 22313 bp, 22 predicted proteins | sample SalMarWE160210MG_2_FD_202514 | JGI IMG/M metagenome (GOLD analysis project Ga0307417, IMG submission 202514) | Salt marsh sediment microbial communities from the Plum Island Ecosystem LTER, Massachusetts, United States - WE1602-10 | ecosystem: Environmental > Aquatic > Marine > Intertidal zone... | reverse complement strand
ACCGGCGTCCGATACGACGGCCACGTCGCCTTCATCCAAGGCGCGCAATATCTGGTCGAGGCGGGGTGCCTTGTTGTGTTCATGATAACTGACCATGTTTGGAGACAGATGATAGTGATCGAGCAGACGCCGCGTGTGGCGTGTATCCTCGGCCGCCACCAGATGGACCTCCTCCAAAATCCGCAATGCCCGCTTGGAGATATCCTCCAGGTTGCCGATCGGTGTACTCACCAAGTAGAGGGTGCCCATGCAGGTGATTCTAACCGAGGGAGGAACGAGCTGTTTCGCGGCCTGCCCCTTCTTGTCCGGAGGTTAGAAGCTCGTTGTTGCTCTTCATCTGGCCCCACGCCCCCCCTGAAAGGACCAGCTCAGAACTTCCAGCGCCGCGCACCTGCCTAGAGCCTTCATGGGTGTCCATCGTTCGCTCGGTGCTTTCCTTTGCGGTCATTTCGAGGCTGGTGTAGCCGGCCGAGAAATCCCTCTGACCGGCCGACGACGCATGGGGGCGCCGGGATTCATGCCTCCTGGTTTGTGGGTTCTTGCCCGGAGGGCCCTGAGCAGGCGGCTAGCCGCCGCGTTCCGCCACCCACCCCTTGCCGTCAGGGGGGAAATCACCTGCGTGGACTACAGCCTCCAGGTTGAGCGGGCCGTAGATGTGAGGAAACGAGCCTGGGCGATCGGCTGCGGGCTCGTTGATCAGGCGGGCCGTGAGGCGCGCCGGGTCAATCTCCAGGACCACCAAGTCGGTCTGTCCACGGTAGAAAGCCCGCGCCACCTCGGTCACCCGGTCGGCGGGCGAGCAGTGGATGAACCCTTCGGCTCGCAGACTGGGGGGCTCATAGCTCCCGGCCAGCCGAAATGCTTCCCACACCGAGCGGACCATCAAGTGATAGATACGCGTCGACGGCCCCGCCGCGCTATGCATGGGCGTCGCTGGCATTGAGTCGGTCGATCAGATCCGGCAGCGAAGCCATGTTCTCCAGCTCGATGAATCGCTCCCGAGGCATGTCCACCGGCTCGACCGCTTCGTGCGCCCAGGTCATGTCGTTGGGGACAAAGGCCGCCCATGCGCCGATCTCGAGCACCGGCGCAATATCCGATCGCATGGAGTTGCCCACCATCAGGAATCGGGCCGGCTCGACTTCCAAGCGGGCCAAGATGGCGGCGTAGGTGTCCGGCGATTTCTCGCTGACGACCTCCACATGGTCAAAGTAGCCCGCCAGGCCGGATCGTTCAACCTTCAAGTGTTGATGCAGCAAATCGCCCTTGGTGATTAACATCAGCGGATACTTGGCCGCCAGGCTGGAGACGGTGCTTTCTACCCCCTCCAACAGGGGAAGATCGGCTTCGATCATCTCTTTAGAAAGGTCAATCAACCCCTGAATATCAGCAGCCGAGACCTTGCCCTCGGTCCACCTGATGGCTGATTCGATCAAGGAGATCACAAAGCTCACGGCGCCGTAGCCATAGTATCTCAGGTTGTCTATCTCAACCCGATCGGCCAGCCGGTTGAGATCTTCGATCGGACCGTACTTCGCCATCAAGCCGCTGAACCGCTCTCTGCCCATGCGGTAGAGCGGCTCATTCACCCATAGCGTGTCATCGGCGTCGAAGGCGATCATGTCAAAGACCAACGGGAGCTACCTTTCGATCTCATTCGGGCAAGATGGCCATCCATCTGGCCGATCTCGAATTGTGCCACAACCGCTGTAGGAGGCCAACCCGCGCCACGCAGCGGCATTTTGTAAGGTGTCCGTAAGACACAAATGGGGTGGGCCTTCCCTATACTGGAAGAAGGTACCGGAGGGCCACTCCAGGGAGGGAGATGGACACCCGTATGCCAGAAAGCCCACCACGTTTGCTGATCCTCGAGGATGATCCGATCATTGCCGAACTGTTCGGCACGCTGTTCGGCTTCGAGGGCTATGAAACAAAGGTAGCTGAGACAGTCGTGGACGGCATTCGGAGTCTGGAAGCCGACCCACCGAACGTCATCCTGCTCGACCTGATGATGCCCAACGCCTCCGGCCTGGAGTTCTGCCGCTATCTCCGGCAAGAGTCGACCACCCCCCACGTCCCCATCGTGGTGGTCTCCGCCAAAAACACCCCCCAGGACATTGATGAGGCCATCGACGCCGGGGCCGACGCTTATCTAACCAAACCCGTCCCCAATCGCCATCTCGTCGACACGGTCCAAAGCCTGGTCATGAATCCTCCCAAACCCAGCAGGGAACACAGCCGGAGCAGCCTTGAGCTCGACGCCCGGCGGGCTGTGGTGCAGGTGAAGCTGTACCTGGCAGAAATCCGCCGTGCCCGCGCCCAGTACGAAGGCGCAGCTTCCCACGCCTCCAGCTCTGAACGCCTGAGCCTGGCGCAGAAACAGGACCTGTTACGGCAAGCCGCGGATGAGTACCAGCGCACCATCAAAGGCAACGAAGCCGCTGCCTGGGAGATCGTGGTGGCCATCATGGAACGGCTCGAACTTCGCGAGCGGGCCATTGCACGCCAGAGTCGCCACCGACCAACGGATGCCGACAGCTGGGCGCTGGCATCTTCGCGTGCCGGGTTTGTGGAAGAGGACTGCCAACATTGGGCCGAGAGTGAGCCGGGGCAGTTGTTGGGTGAATATGAGTTCGCGCTTTCCAGCGGGGATGGCGTGTACGCCTACTTGATCGAGCGCACCGGGCCGTCTGCCCTGGAAGCGGCCGGCGCCTGGGCTGAACGCGAGGAGCTCTTGAAGGCGATCTACAACGCGAATCCTCCAGACCCGGACGCGCTTGGCGAGCTGAGCCGTTACTACGACCTGCTCAATCCGCTGCGAGCCCAACTGGGCAAGATCCGCCCTCCGGAGGGTGTTATTCTGGTCCAGCCGCCCGACCACCAGGCCGCCGGAGGCGCCAACGGAAAAGAACCTGGACACACCAACGGGCGACGGCCGGCCGACACCCAGCCCCTGGGTGCGTCCAATGGTTTGCACGTCGACCAAGGCTTTTGGATGAGTTCCAACTGCCATTCCGAGCCGGAAGAACATCCGTTGATTCGGAACCCGCAGGCAGACCGCGCGCTGCCTGATCTCCCCACCGGCGCGTCCATATTTCCCCCAGACCAGCGCTCGGCATCCCCATAACCATCGACCAATTTGCGCCGAACTTCACAAAGAGCTGGATGACCACCCGGCGCGCCAGCCGCCCGGTGGGGGCTCAGGCCCGCTCCAGCATCAACAGCGCCCAGGCATTCTGTGAGGCCGAGGCCAGCAGCAGGATAACCGCCACCACCAGCCCGTACAAAGCCCCATCTACGCCCAGCAAGGTTAAAAGCCCAATGGCCACAATGAGCAGCAGGGACAGGACCGGCACGCCAAACCGGCTTGAGACCCGAGTTCCGAGGTGGTCTGATGGAATGATCCTTGCCTGACGCCATTGAACCAGCGCCCCGATGAGCGCCAACCCACCTAGAAACGTCAGCGGTAGGCCAAGCCACACGCGGTTGAGATCTGGGATCAGAAACAGGATTGAGATCACGAGGACGTAGAAGAAGCAGTTGAATGTCAGGGCGCCGAACAGGGCCAAATCCCGGGTCGCTTTAGCTTCGACGGCCTCTCTGCCGACGGAGATAGCCACGAAGAGGAGCCCGATCAGAGTCGCCGCCGCTGTTCCCGTGAGGAGATAGAAGGTCTCCCAGCCCGATACCAACTGGGCAAAATCTGACATCGAAGCCTCCTGTGCTTGGTTGGCCGATGTGGGTGGCCAATCCGGCAGTGTGGTGTCGAAGTGGTGTGCTCAGTTAGAAGAAGGACCCAGCCTAGCCTGCCCTGAGTGGAAAAGCCGACCGATGCTGCCATCGCCCGCTCGAGTTGTCTATCAGCCACACCTTGTCTGCTCGACTCTGGACGGGAAGACGCAGCTTGAGCAATGGCGCCAGCTCAGCCTCCACCCAATCCAGCACGGCCTCATCCTCGGAGTCGGCCACGGTGAGGTGCGGGACCACGTCGTGATAGATCCCGCCGTACGGCGGCGATTCGGGAAAGGCTGCGGCCACGCGCTCGATCAGCTGCCGGAAAGGCGCGGCCGGCTCTGGCGGAAGATAGAGTTGATGGGGGAACCTGCCGATCCGTCGGAAACTGAAGTCAAACGGCGCGACCTCCCCAAACAACTTCCCCAGCTTCTTGTCCAACTCCGCACCATCGCGCGTGGAAGGCACAAACGGATAGTTGATCGTGACATGAGCTGGCACGCCAAGCGCCGCCGATGGGTCGTGGGCCAGTCGAAACTTGCCGACCAGGCTCTCGACCTCGGGCACGAGGACGACCAGGGCTGCCTCATTGGCTGCGGGCGGCCGGTCACTCACCTGTGGGCCCAGCAACCGGGAATCTCAGCCCCCGATGGATCTGCATCCTGTGAATATGCCACGATTACGCATCGGTGGCAAAGCGGTAGAAGAGGCTCCACCACTCCGAAGGAGGGATGCCGTAGTCCGTGCCATTCCGAACGATCACCAACTGCCCGGCAGGGCTGACGTAGATATACTGGCCCTTGTCGCCAGCGGCGGAGAAATCGTAGCCATCCGGCCTCAGGAAGCCCCACCACATGTAGCCGTAGTATCCTCCGCCGAGTCGTCCGGCAATTGAGGTCGGATAATAGTCGGGTCGGTCAACGGGCCATGGCTGGGTGGAGTCGGCCACCCACAACTCCTGCACCAGTTGTTCTCCCTGCCAAACCCCGCCTTGAAGGTAGAGTTGGCCCAATTTGGCGAAATCGACCGCCCGCGCGTTGACTCCCGTTTCCATCTTTTCGAAGTCGCTTTCGAGGCTGTCGGTGCTCCAGGAACCATCATAGGCCATCCCAAGCGGCGTCCACAGCTTCGCCTGGAGGTAGCCTGTGACCGACATCCCGGTGGCTCTTTCCAGGATCATGCCCAGGAGCTGCGGATGGTACTTGTTGTAGAGGAAGTGCTGCGCCGGCGGTTCCGCAATGTGGGTGTTGTTCAACCCCAGCCATCGCTGATCGGGATAGTAGGTTGTGAGCGGATCGTCGCCGTTGAGACCCGGGAACCGCATTTCCTGGTATTCAAGACCGGAGGCCATTCGCAACAGGTCACGAATGGTGATCTGGTCGAACCTCGCGTCCCGAGCCGCCAGTTCGGGCAGGTATTCGGTGATCGGATCGTTGACGCTCTGGATCGCCCCCTCCCCGACCGCGATCCCAATCAGGGCCGACGTGAAGGACTTGGCCACCGAAAAAGAGGTCAATGTCGAATCGGGGCGCGTGTCGTTGAAATAGCCCTGGTAGACGATCCGCCCGTCTCGGATGACCAGAAAGGCCTGCGTTTGGTTCTGCTCCAAGAAGGCGTCCCAGTCTTCGACGCCCGCCAGTTCGGCCAGCCTGGCGGGAACCGTCGGATCCTCGGCCAAATCGAAGCTGTAGGAGTTGGACGCCGCTGTCAGAGTGTGTGACGGGAATTTCTGCCAGTCGAAAGCATCTGATTGGCCCCACCTCAGCACACGAAAAACATACTCCGGGGGATAGACCAGGAGCCCCCAAACGACCTGGGCCACCAGAAACAGGGCGACCAGAATCACCGGTGCCAACGCCAGTTTGATGACCGTCGACCATCGCAATATTCGGCTGGCCTTCATGAGAGGTTCTCCCTCGGGATATCCCCCTGCCGGGGACGCATCCCTCGTCGCTCGAAACATCGTACAGTCGCCATCGGTAGTTGCATTGTGAATTCTGCCACATTTGTGGGCGAAAGTTGGCAACTGCTCTCGCTGTGCGACCAGAACCTCGGCCCGCGCGCCTGCACGACGAGCACAGCCCTTCGCTCCGATTGACACGCCCACGGAGGCCATGGTAGACTTCGCTCCACAATAGAAAACAGTGCACCGGCGCCTCGGCGCCAGGACACTCATCCAGAGAGGTGGAGGGACCGGCCCCGTGAAGCCTCGGCAACCTCTGTTGGGCAGCCAGCCCGACAGAAGGTGCCAACTCCGGCAGAAGCTGAGAGCTTCTGGAAGATGAGCATTGAGCCCACGTCGTACAAGGCCTCTTCTTCCGGAGGGGCCTTTTTTTGCGCCAGACAGAATCATCTTGGGAGGCACGACTCGGCTGATCGAAGTGGCCGTGAGTGAACAAAGGAGAAGGCATGGGTTCGTACAAGACACAGACGGTTGGTTACCCGCGGATTGGCACGCAGCGTGAGATGAAGCGCGCCCTGGAAAGCTTTTGGAAGGGCAAACTGGGCGACGAGGAACTGATCGAGACGCTGCACCGGGTGGAACACGAAGCGTGGACAACCCAACGCGAAGCCGGGATCGATTTCGTGGGCGTGGGCGACAGCACGCTTTATGACCACGTGCTCGACTGGACGGTTCGGCTGGGCTTGATTCCTGCCCGCTACCAGGATCTTCAGGGGCTCGAGCAGTATTTCGCCATGGCGCGCGGTGCCGAAGGCGTCCCGGCCTTGGAGCTTACCAAGTGGTTCGACACCAACTACCACTATCTTGTGCCGGAAATTGAGGCCGGGCTGACGCCCGCCGCGCACTTTGATGATTTCCTGGACACCGTTAAGCGGGCACAGTCCGTGCTCGGTGAGCGCGCCGTGCCGATCGTCCTTGGCCCGGTCACCTTCCTGCGGCTGGCGCGGCTGAGCCAAGATTTTCCAACCGCCCTGCAATCGCTGTTGCCGGTTTACAGCCAGCTTCTTGGGCAGTTGAAGGCGCTCGGGGTGCCAGAAGTCCAGCTCCACGAGCCGGTGCTTGTGCTCGGCGACGGGCCTAAGCTTGCTGCCCAGGTGGAGGCCGCATGCCGCACGTTGGCCAAAGCCGGCTTGCCGATCAACCTCGTGACCTACTTCGACGACCTTGGCGAGGCTTTTGCAGGTGCGCTGTCCCTTCCGGTGCAGATCCTGACCCTGGATCTGACCCACGGCGACAACCTCGACCGAATCAAGGCCTCCACCTGGCCCCAGGACAAGATTTTGGCGGCCGGAATCGTCGACGGACGCAACATCTGGCGGATGCACCCGGAGGCCGCCCTGGCCACCCTGACCGAGCTTTCCGGCTCGGCCGAACTCCTGCGTGTGAGCGCCTCTTCGTCGCTTCAGTTCGTGCCTTACACCGTAGCGGCGGAACCGTCGCTGCCCTCCCAACTGCGCGATGTGCTCGCCTTCGCCAATGAAAAACTCGAGGAAATCGCGCTGCTCGGCAAGGGTCCGACGGATGAAGAGCTCAAGTCGCTCGACGCCCGCTGGGTGGCGTTCAAGGCCTTCGCCCCAGATGACGCCCGTGTGGCCAAACGACTGGCCGCCTTGAGCGATGCGGATTTCCTCCGCTCCGAGGACTATCTGGCTCGCCGGCCCCAACAGATCAAGCTCCCCCTCTTCCCCACGACCACCATCGGCTCCTTTCCGCAGACGACGGAGATCCGCCGCCTGCGTTCCATGTTCAAGAAGGGAGAGCTCACCCAGGAGGAATACGAGGACAAAGTCGACGCCTGGATCGCCTATACCATCGGCATCCAGGAAGGGCTCGGGCTTGACGTGCTGGTCCACGGCGAATTCGAGCGGTCCGACATGGTCGAGTACTTTGCACAGAAGCTCACCGGCTTCGCTTTCACTGAAAACGGCTGGGTTCAAAGCTATGGCAGCCGCTATGTTCGGCCGCCGGTTATCTACGCCGATGTCAGTCGACCAGCCCCGATGACGGTGCGCGAATTTGCCCGGGCCCAGGCGTTTACCACCAAGCCGGTCAAGGGGATGCTGACCGGGCCGGTGACGATCCTAAACTGGTCCTTCCCACGCGTCGACGTGCCGCCGGGTGACGTCGCCTACCAATTGGCGCTCGCTTTGCGGGACGAGATCGCCGACCTTGAGGCCGCCGGCGCCCGCGTGATCCAGGTCGACGAACCCGCCCTGCGCGAGGGCCTGCCCTTCAAGCCGGATCGCTGGCACATCTACCTTGACTGGGCCGTGGACTCCTTCCGGCTCGCCACCGGGGGTGCTCGGTCTGGCACCCAGATCCATACGCACATGTGCTACGCGGAGTTCGGTGACATCCTCGACGCCATCGACCGGCTGAACGCCGACGTGATCTCCATCGAAAACGCCCGCAGCGATGACGAGACTCTCCGCGAGTTGGCCGAATTCGACTACGGCCGCGAGGTCGGCCCGGGGGTCTACGACGTGCACAGCCCGGTGATCGCCGATCGACAGCAGGTCATCGACAAGCTCCGCATGTACCTGCGCCACCTCCCGGCGGAGCGCATCTGGATCAACCCCGATTGTGGGTTGAAGACCCGCGGCTGGAAAGAGGTCATCCCTTCCTTGGCACACATCGTGGAAGCCGTGGAGACCGTGCGAGCCGAGGCGGGCGAAACCCGAGTGGCGTCCGGTATCAACGGGCGCTAGGCGCCATCAAAGGTTGAGGAACGACGGCATGCCGAATGCGTTCAGGACATGGCTCGCGGCCGGGGAACCCATCCTGGCGGACGGCGCGATGGGCACCATGCTGCATTCCAGCGGTGAACGTTTTGACGTCTGCTTCGACGAGCTCAACCGGATCGATCCCGAACTGGTGCTGGCTATCCATCGGGACTACGCCGGCGCCGGTGCTCAGATTCTCGAGACCAACACCTTTGGCGCCAACCGCTTCAAGTTGGCACATCACGGGTTGGAGGAGCAGGTGGCGGAGATCAACGCCGCCGCCGTCGCTCTGGCACGCCGCGCCGCCGACGCGGCCGACCATGAGATCCTGATCGCCGGAAGCGTGGGGCCGCTGGGCGTGCGCCTGGCACCTTTCGGACGCGTGCAGCCGGACCAGGCGGCAGCTGTCTTCGCCGAACAAATTGGCGCCCTTTCCGAGGCCGGGGCGGATCTGATCATCCTCGAAACCCATAGTGACGTTTACGAGATCGTCGAGGCGGTCAAGTCCACCCGACAGGTATGTGATCTGCCTGTGGTGGCCATGATGACCTTCACCCGGGATGACCGCACGCTCTTGGGAGACACCGCACAGCGGGTCGCCTCCAAGCTACTGGACGCCGGCGCCGACGTCATCGGCGCCAACTGCTCGGGCGGCCCCGCCCAGCTCCTTCGGCTTGTCGAACAGATGCGCCAGGCGGTCCCCGGCACGCCGTTGGCGGTTATGCCCAACGCCGGTTGGCCGGAACGCGTGGCGGATCGCATCATGTACCCGGCCACGGCCGACTACTTCGGAGAATACGCCGTGGCCCTGCGGCGGGCCGGTGCGGTGGTCATCGGCGGCTGCTGTGGCACGACCCCCGAGCACATCGCCGCCATGCGCGCAGCGCTCGACGACCCGAAGATTGGCCTGAGCGAGAGCAGTGTCTTGGAGATCCAGTCCCCGGCCGACGGGCACCTCCCCGAAGCCAGTGAGCCTACCCAGTTCGCCACCAAACTAGGGCAGAAGGCGTTCGTCCTTTCCGTGGAGATGGATCCCCCGCGCGGCTTCTCCACCCACAAGGTGCTCGCCGGAGCCCACATGCTGGCTGAAGCGGGGGCAGATGTCATCAATGTCGCCGACAGCCCAATGGCCCGAATGCGCATGAGTCCCTGGGCCGTGTGCCAACTCATCCAACATCAGGTGGACATCGAAACCGTGCTGCACTTCCCCACCCGGGGGCGCAATCTCCTTCGCGTCCAGGGCGACCTGCTGGCGGCCCATGCCCTGGGGGTGCGCAATGTGTTTGTCGTTATGGGCGACCCGACGGCGGTGGGCGATTACCCGGAGGCCATGGACAACTACGATCTGGTGCCCACCGGCCTGATCAAACTCGTCAAACACAGGTTCAACGCCGGTGTGGATCACGCCGGGGCGGACATCGGGGGAGCGACCTCGTTCTTCGTCGGCTGCGCCCTCAATCCGGGCGCACAGGATCTCGAGCATGAGATCCGCTTGCTGCGGAAGAAGATCGACGCCGGCGCCGACTTCGCCCTGACCCAGCCCATCTACGAACCTGAGGTCGTCCGCGCATTCCTGGAAGCCTACAAGGCGCGCCACGGTGAACCCGGGATCCCCATTCTGGTGGGGATGCTCCCGTTGTACAGCAGTCGCCATGCGTCTTTCCTCCACAATGAAGTCCCAGGGATTCGAATCCCGGAAGCGATTCGCATTCGAATCAACGCCAGCGGCGAGCGAGCGTCGCGAGAAGGGATTCGGATTGCCGTCGAACTGCTGGAGTCGCTCCGCGGCGTTGTGCAGGGTGCGTACCTGATGCCCCCCTTCGGGCGCTACGAGCTGGCAGCCGAGATCATCGACGCCATCCGGGCCAAGTCCCCCGCCACCTGACCGGCTCGCTGAGGCGATGCCTGCTTCCAACGGCCTTGTTAGAATCAAACCATAGTGCCGCCGACGTGCCCCCATGGAGGTGGATCATGAGTCTCGCCGAAAAAGAGCCAATGCCTGCGAAGGAGATGACCGGCCCGGTGACCGGAGATGAACTACAAAGCCTAACCCTGGAGCTGGGCCATGGCTGGGCGGTGGTAGAAGCCCACCAACTCGAGAAGCGCTTCGAATTCGACGATTTTGGGAAAGCGATGGATTTTGCCGACGATGTCGGCGACCTGGCAGAAGAAATGGACCACCACCCTGACATTTGTTTTGGATGGGGCTATTGCCAGATCACCATTTGGACGCACAAGGTTGGCGGACTCTCCATCAACGACTTCATCTTTGCGGCTCGAGTCGAGGAATTACAGGGTTAGCCACGCCTGGGATGAAAGGCTGCGCCTAGGCTTGATTGTTGGGTTCCTCGATCTCGAAACGGCGCGTGTTTAGCCCCGAGTTCAAAGCCAGAGTCGTCCTGGATATGCTCATGGCGGGCAGGAGTCTGACACTGACCAGCCGGTGGCGTGCGAGGAACGCGGGCTGCCAGCTCCGCGCCGGAGGCCGTAAACCTTATTGTGAAGCTCTTCACAAAGCGAGTGGACCGCAGGCCGACGACGTCCCCTTCTTGACCCGCCTCCGCCGTCCGTGCTACACTGCTTCGCACGCAGCACCGAGAGCCTGCACAGGAGTAAGCACGCTGAACAAGCCGCAAGGAGGATCTATGGCCATGCGTAAGCTGCCGTCGCCAACGGGACGAGGACCGTCGGCGAGGGAAGGCCGCGCCTGACCTGCGGCCCGTCCCGGCAGCGTCACTCCGCCAGCCTCGGGCTGGCGGTTTCGTTTTCCACCTCGCGCTGACCGCTGAAACACACGTCAGGCTTGAGGAGGCATCATGCCCGACCTGATTCATCTCTCCGTTGCCTGGCCTTACGCCAACGGCGACCTGCACGTCGGCCACCTGGCCGGCGCCTATCTTCCAGCCGATATCTTCGCCCGCTACCACCGCCTCAAGGGCAATCAGGTCCTGATGGTGTCGGGATCGGATTCGCATGGCACCCCGATCACGGTTGAGGCGGACAAGCGCGGCCAGTCTCCGCGCCAGGTCTTCGAGTATTACCATCACCGGTTTTTGGAAACTCAGCAGGCGATCGGCATCAGCTATGACCTGTTCACGCACACCGATACCGCAAATCACCATCGGATTGCGCAGGATTTCTTCACCCACCTGCACGACAACGGCTACCTGTACCGCGAAACCCAACGCCAGTTGTACTCGGAAGGCGAGGGCCGCTTCCTGCCGGACCGCTACGTGGAGGGCACCTGCCCCATCTGCGGCTACAAGCAGGCGCGCGGCGACCAATGCGACAACTGCGGCCACTTGCTGGATGCCTTGGACCTGATCAACCCGCGCAGCAAAACGGATGGAAGCACCCCCGTCGTGCGCGAGACGGAGCACTACTTTCTGGATCTCCCGGCTTTTACTGAACCCCTGCTTGCCTATCTCAACGGCCACGCCGATCACTGGCGACCGAACGTGATTAACTTCGCCCGCAACTACGTCGAGTCCGGCCTGAAGGGCCGCCCGGTGACGCGCGACATCGAGTGGGGCATCCCTGTGCCCCTGGCCGGCTGGGAAGACAAGCGACTCTACGTGTGGTTCGAAGCCGTGATGGGGTACTTCACAGCCTCCGTTGAGTGGGCGGCCAACCGCGGTGAGCCTGAGGCGTGGAAGCGCTGGTGGTATGAGCCAGAAGCTCGCGGGTACTGCTTCATCGGCAAAGACAACATTCCGTTTCACACCGTCATCTGGCAGGCCGAACTCCTGGGGGTGAAATCCATCTACGACGAGGATAAAGATCGGCCTCTTCAGCTGCCCTACGACGTCCCCGCCAATGAGTTCATGAATGTCGAGGGCGCCCAGGCCAGCAAGAGCCGCAACTGGGCCATCTGGCTGCCTGATATCCTGCAGCGCTATGACCCGGACGCGATCCGCTTCTACGTCGCCTCGGTTCTCCCCGAAACGCGGGACAGTGACTTTTCGTGGCCGGACTTCGTCAGCCGTAACAATGACGAATTGGTGGCCACCTGGGGAAATCTGGCCAACCGGGTGACGTCTTTCGCTTACCGACACTGGGAGGGGCGGGTGCCTGAACCTGGCGAGCTGGGGCCGGAAGACCGGGCCCTATTGGCCAAGGTCGAGTCGGGCTTCGAGGGAGTGGGCAAAGAGATCGAAGCCGTCCATCTCCGGGCTGGCCTGCAGGAAGCGCTTGCGCTGGCGAGAGAGGTCAACGGCTATCTCGATCACTCGCCCTGGTTCTCGGTGATCAAGGACGACAAAGCCGCCGCCGGACGGACCGTGTACACGGCGCTCCAAGCCATCGACCACCTGAAGGTTCTGTTCTCTCCCTATCTGCCCTTCAGCTCCGAACGGCTGCACCGGGCCCTCGGATACGACACATCCCTGTTCGGGGAGATCAAACTCGAGACCGTCGAGGAGGGTGAGCGCCCCCACGACGTTTTGAACTATGACCCAATGGGAGCCAGCGGTGCCTGGAGGCCGGGACGTCTCATTCCGGGGCAGGTACTGGCTCAACCCAAACCGCTCTACACCAAGCTTGACCCAGATACGGCCGAGATGGAGCAGGCACGGATGCACGCCGGCCAGTAGATGGTAAGCGAGTGAAAGACGATGTCAAACGCCCCCGGGCAAGCCGGGGGCGGTGTGTGCTGCCTAATCAAGAGTCGGCTGGGTTTGGACCGCTAGGACCGCGGCGGACCCCTCCAGACTTTCGTCGTCCAACACCAGACCGCAGTCGCAGAGTTCTCCGTCGGAACAGCGCGCACAGCAGTAGAATGCCGCGCCGCGGGCGACAAGAGACGCCATCGTGATTTCTGCCCCGCATCCATCACAGAATAGAACGCCTTCGAACCAGCCCATGATCCACCTCCGGTGACGTTTTCGACGGCGGAACCAGGACGATCGCTCGTCTCCCATCATACGCCAAAATCAGCTTCCACCTAAAGCCTCGGCCAGAGCTGCCTCACAAACGAGGCCGTTCATTCTGTTGGACATCGGCCGGCACCCACGCCACATGGCGAAACCGTGAGGCCGTTTGTGAAGGCTTTCACAATGGGATTGCGAGGAGACTTGGGGCCAGAACTTCAGGCAACCCGCTCGGAGAGCTGTGGTCAGACGCCTCTGAACCGGGGTGGTCGTTTTTCCTTGAAGGCCGCCAGACCTTCGGCGTGATCTTCCGTTTGTCCGGCGATCTCCTGCAGATGGGCCTCGTAGTCTAGCGCCTCAGCCAAATCGGGGAATACGGCCCGATTGAAGGCGCGTTTGGTCAGGCCAATCGAGCGCGTCGGGCCTTCGGCCAACCGGGAAGCCAGCGCATCCGCATCGTCCGATAGGTCAGCATCCGGCAGGACCTTATGGACCAATCCCCAATCCAGGGCGTCTTGGGCCGACACGGGGTCGTTGGTGAAGGCGACGTAGCTCGCCCGGGGCAGACCGATAAGGCGCGGCAACGAGATCGAGGTTCCTGAATCGGTCGTCAATCCGATCCCACTGAATCCGAAGACGAAACGGGCGCGCTCCGAAGCCAAGCGGATGTCGGTCGCCAGGGCGATCCCCAGCCCGGCGCCGGCCGCGGGTCCGTTGATGGCGCCCACGATGGGCTTCTCCAAACTGCGCATGCGAAGGATGATCGGATTGTAAGTCTTTGCGAGGTGCGATCGGAAAGACACCCTGCCATCGACCTGGCCCAGCGCGCCCAGGTCCTGACCGGCACTGAAGATTCGCCCGGCACCCGTCAGGAGCAGACAGCGCACCTCGGCCTCACGTTCGGCCGACCTCAGGACCGCCAATAGTTCGTCGACCATCGCCTGGTCAAAGGCGTTGGCCTTGGGACGGTCAAGCACCACTTTCAAAACCCCGCGATCCAGGGATACCTGTAGAGTTTTATAGTCGGTCATGGCGGTGACCTCATCGCAGATTTGTGGGGGAAAGCGAAGCTCAGCGGGGTGAAAAACGGGCGCCGGATTGCGGCGCCCGTTGGTTTGCCAAACTACCAGATGTCGCCGGAATCGCCCGGCCAGTCGTCGTCCTCGTCGTCTTCGAAATCGAAATCGAGCTCGATTTCGATTTCATTGTCTGGCAGGCGCACCCAAATCAGGAGCACCTGACCTTCGTTCTCTTCCTCCCAACGGATGGCCACAATCGGCGCTTCCTGGGTCAAGCCTTCTTCGCTGCGGTACTCAAGCGAAATGCTTTGCTTCTCGCGCCAAGCCCGATAGCAGCGTTCGACCAGAGCCGGGCCGTTAAAGGTTCGCAGCCGGCAGCGCGCCACCTGATACGGCGACGGGCCCTCAGTAAGGCTGATCAGTGAACCGTCGTTGACGAGCTCGAAAGTTGGGGGGGGTCCTTCAATGATTGTGATCTTATCTGGCTCGGCCATTGCATCCTCATCGCCCCGCACCTAGGTTCCGGGACGCCGGAATCTTACCACAATCCCCCCATGGCGAAACTGGGCTCTGGGGCCGATGGGGGGGGTCCAACCACCCAGCTCAACGCCCCTTGCGCCGGGTTGCTCCGCCGACTAGGCCGGCCGATCGTGATAGTCAAAAGTGACTTTGATGGCGCCGGTCCGCTTGTCGATCGCCGTGGCAATCGCCTGCTTGTACTCATCGAACGGAAAGCGGTGGGTGATCAGACCCTGGTCGGTGAGCACGCCCTCTTGAAACATCTCACTGACCAACTCAAAGGTGTGGGCCCGGCGGCCTCGCCATGTTTCGACACCGAATGTGTGCGAGCCGATCAGGTCGACCTCCTGGTACCAGATCGGGTTGAGGTCGATGCTCAGTTCGCCCAGGCTGATGCCCACCATCACCAAGGCACCGCCCGCCCGCGTCCAGCGCAGGCCGTCGTAAATCGTCTCGCGACTCCCCACACAGTCGTAGATCCGATCGAATCCTCCCAGGATCATCCCCCGATTCATTGGCGCCCGGTAGAGCTTACCGTCCGTCACACGAGCGACCTCTTCGTACAGATCGCCTCCCGTAATGACCTCGTCCGCTCCCAAGCGCCGCGCCGCCTCGATCTGGTGGGGATATCGCGCCATCACCGTCAAATGCGCGCCGGGCGCCACCACTTTGACCGCCTGCGCCGTAAGCAGTCCGATGATCCCCGCACCGATCACCAGCACATGTTGTCCTTCTTCCGGCTCCGCCCGGAGCACGCCGTGGAGGGCCACCGACATGGGCTCGATCAGCGACGATTGGTCGTCACTTAACTCATCCGGCACGCGGTAGAGTTCGGACTCGTGCGCCACGTAGCCATCTCCCCAGCCTCCCCCAATCCCCGTCGGCCCCAGTCCCATGGACGCGTTCTCACACAGGCGGGTTTGCCCGCTGGCGCAGTAGCGGCAGGGTGGATCGATCCCTTGGGTGAAGCATGTGGGCCCCGTGAAACGCGATTCCATCACCACCCTGTCTCCGACCGCGAATCGCGTTACCCCCTCGCCGACCTCGGTCACTTCGCCCACGACTTCATGCCCGAGATAGAAGCGGACGTTTCCGGGCAGGGCGGCCGGAGCCACTCCAGGATCGACCTTGACCAACAGCAGCGAGAGATCGGAGGCGCAGATCCCGCACTGCAAATTGCGAACACGAAGCCACTCTGGCCCCGGGAGATCGGGCTCGGGCAGGTCGACCGCCTTGGCCGGCGACAAGGGGCTCCAGATCACCCCGTGCCAGATCGACCGAAGCTGCTTAACCGCCAGCATCTTGGGCAGATTCTTCTCAACCAGTATCGATCGCATGCTCAAACCTCATCATTTGGGGGCTTCGGCGATCCGAGAAGGACAGGCGAGTCGGGCCGCGGCGCCGGGCACCCCTTAGAACGGGGGTCAGGTGGTGGCGTCAAGTGTTGCCCGGACGGCACGGCAGTTAGCGCAGCCTGGCCGGTCGCAGAGCAGCGCCTCACGGTCCTCACGCATCCATCCCGCGGCCAGGTTGATCAGGTCGCGCAACGGCACGGTCTCAATCCATCCGGGGCCAACCTCCACCCGGCCGGCCAGGCCCCCCAACCTTTCACCAATGCTTCTGAACCCATCCCGGCAGCCCGCCCAGCCGGGGCAGGCCACGATGCCCTCGGGGGTCAGGGCCCAACGAAGAAACTGTCGGCGCCCGGCCCGGGCCTCAGCGTAGTGCAGGCTGACATCCGAACGATGGTCCACCCCCATCAGGAGCAGGTCGCCATCGGCGTCGGCTAGGGCGCCGATCAACCCCCACGGATCTTCCTGGGTTTGGGCCTCGAGGAAGGATTCTGCGTTGACGCCGGAGAACGAAAGCAGGGGATGCGCCGACCGCTGGGCCTGCGGCTGCATACGCAGCGCTTCCGCCAGTCCCCCCATCGCCCGATCGGCCTGCATATCAGGATTGAAGAACTCGGCCTTGCTGTTGTCGATCTGCGCCTCCTGCGGCGTGATGGCATTATCTTCCGGCCCGTCGGGGGCGATGACCATGCACCGGGTTGTGAAGGTTGGCACAATCACCGTCTGGAAGCTGGACAGGATAGCCCCGAGCATGGTCTCCACACCGCCGGCGACTTCGCCGAACGCCGGAAGGGATGCGTGGACGATGACGCGACTGTGGTTCCCAAGCCCAAGGGTACGGAACGCCCCCACGAAATCTCGATAACTCACCGGGCCCATTCGGTTCTCGTACACTATGGCCCGCCCCGACGACCCAGCCTGGAAGTCACTTGCCCTTCCATTCTGGGGGACGTTTTTCAATGAAGGCCTGCATCCCTTCCTTCTGGTCTTCGGTGCTGAAGAGGAAATAGAACGAGCGGCGCTCATCCGCCAGGCCATCGGCCAGCAGGCTTTCATAGGCGTGGTTGACCATTTCTTTCCCGAGGCGGACGGCGGTGGGCGCCCGTGCCGCAATCTCGGCAGCCAGTGCAATCGCCTCCTCCAGGCACCGCTCAACTGGCACCACCCGATTGACAAGCCCCCAACGGTGGGCTTCTTCGGCGGTGAGAACGCGGTCGTTGAGAATCATCTCCATGGCCACCGCTTTGCCAACGGCACGCGTCAGGCGCTGCGTGCCGCCTGCCCCCGGAATGACACCCAGGTTGATTTCCGGCTGGCCGAATCGGGCATTTTCGGAGGCCACAATCATGTCGCAGGCCATGGCCAGCTCGTTGCCGCCGCCCAGGCACCAGCCCGAGACGGCCGCCACAATCGGGATGGCGATCTTCCGCAGCCGATCCCACTGGCCGATTCGGTCGGCCTGGAGCATTTCCAGGGCGGATGACTCAGCCATCTCCTTGATGTCGGCGCCGGCGGCAAAGGCACGCTCGTCACCCGTCAAGACAGCGGCCCCTACTCCCGAGTCCTTGTCGAACGCCTCCAGCGCCCGAACCATTTCCACCATCAGAGGACCGTTGAGGGCGTTCAGGGCCTTGGGACGGTTGAAGTAAACCACGCCCACCCCATCCCGTGTTTCGGTTCGAATGATGTCGAAAGTCATCGGCCTTCTCCTGGCACGTCGTATGCGCCTCAGCCCGTGGGGTTGAGCTGGTCCAAATGGTCATCGGCGTGGGACACGCTGTACTCAAGCCACCACTGCAGTGTACGATCCCCTTGGGACGGGTGGCGACCCATCCGGCTCCAATCATCCTCGGACAGCCCTTGGATCAAGTCAAGGCCTTCGCGCCGAGCCGACTCAAAAACCCTCAGCCACTTTTCGCTGGCCTCACCTGCGTCGTACGTCTCTTCCATCCAGGCCCCTTCATCCCAGGAGGGGAGGTCGGGGTGATCTTCGCTGGCAATGCGTTTCAGACGTGGTAGGAAGGCGAGTGATTCGGCGGCCGCCACGTGGGCCAGAACTTGGTGGGGCGTCCACTCCCCAGGCGCCAATGGCTGGTGCTCCTTCGATGAATCCCACGCCCCGGCGGCTGCGCGCAGCGCACCAACCTGTTCCGAATATCGGCCGATGAGACCATCACGGTAACGGGCCAGCGGATCCTTCGCCTGCTGCATCTGCCTCTCTCCTTCTCCTAAACTCTTTCAATGAGACCCTTTCGCCCGTCAGATCAGGCAGAGGTGCATGTTGTGGCCGGAGGCTCAATTCATCACCTTGCCGCCATCGACATTGATCGCCTGGCCGGTAACGTACCCGGCTGCCTTGGAACACAGGAACAACACCATCCCGACCGCATCGTCTGGCCGGCCCAGGCGAGCCAGAGGGATGTCGGCCAGCCAGCGTGCAACCATGGATTCGTCCTGGCGCAGCATCGCCGTCATCTCCGTCTCAATCACCCCCGGGCACACGGCGTTCACACGGATCCCGTGAGCGGCGAGCTCGCGCGCCGCCTCCCGTGTCAGCCCGATCAAGCCGGATTTGCTGGCCACATACGCCGCACGGTCCTTGAGCCCATGCGACCTACCGGCGATGGAAGCCACATTCACCATCACACCCCCGCCGCTGTCGGCCATCAGCCGCCCTACAGCCTGCATGGTGAGGAAGGGACCCTTGAGGTTGACGGCCAGGGTGCGATCCCAAGCGTACTCATCCAGCTCGAGCAAACTGGCGTGAGGCTCGACACCGGCGTTGTTGACCAGGATATCGATCCGGCCGAAGGCATCCCGGATATCTCCAATCATAGACTGGACATGCATCTTATTGGCGACGTCCGCCACGAAGCCTTCAGCCATGCCGCCCTCGGCACGAATGGCGTCGATCGTTCCGTCTAGCCCGCCGGGGGCCAGGTCGTTGGCGGCCACGGTGGCGCCGGCCCGAGCGAAACCCAGCGCCAGAGCTCGCCCTATGCCACGACCGGCGCCCGTGACAAGGGCGACCTTCGACTGGAATTCGGACATCACCACCTCCCGCCAATGGACTGCCGCCTGCGGTAGCTCGAATTATCCCTCAGAGCTTGCGCAGACCGCCACTCGGTCCCCGATTTGGCGCGCGTCGAGCTGCATGCCCAGGTAGGGCGATGGGTCGAGGGTGTTTCCGACCTCCAATTCGTTCTTGAAGGATCCTTGCCCGTCATCCTGGACGATCGAAAAATGCAGATGCATGCCAACCGGATTGGCCGGATTACCTGAGTAATCTCCTTGAAACCCAAGCAGGGTTCCGGCTCGAACGAACTGTTCGCTGGCGCCCGGGGGAAAATCGGGGTGGATAAAGGACCGCCCCTGGGCATCGGCCATATGGGTATAGTAGAGCCAGATCTGGCGTCCCTGGTAAAGGGGATCTTCAGGTACACGCATGATCACAGCCGAGTGCCAATCCGCCAGACGCGTCAGATAGCCATCGTAGGCTGCCACGACGGGGGTTCGCCCCAGTCCGTCCGGGCCCGTGGGACCGAAGATGTCCAGCCCCTGATGAACCTGTCCCAGCCGAAACGAATCGTGCCAAAAGAATCCGATGTATCCATTCGTCGGTAGCACGAAGGGCGCCCCACCGCAGCGCTGGCCGGCCTCGATCATCCATGCCTGATGGGCGAGCGGGTCAGACCAGTACTGGCGAAGGCGAAGCATGCGGCCGGTGGCCGGCTGAAAGCGCCACAAGGCAGCCGCGACTCCCAGCACCACCAAGGCCGCCACGCCTCCCAGCGCCCACAAGCTCCGCCGGCGGCTCCGGGGTCGCAAATCCAGCCGGTCACCCATCGTGCGCATCCATCGGGGACTGAAGGTCGACCACCTCGGCTTGGCATACACCGAGGATGACCGTCGGCCGGCACTTGAGCAGCACCCCCGACTCTCCACCGCCACCCCACACCCACTCATGGCGGAGGACTCTGACGTCGATGAACGTGTCGAGAGGGACCGCGTGACCAAAGGGCGGAACGCCGCCCACCGGATAGCCTGTCAGCTCCATCACGCCCGACGCGGGTGCCAGCGCCACGCTTGATATCGGGACGCCCAGGTGGGCCGCCAGGCGAGCGGCCTGGACAGGGCTTGTCCCTCCGGCTACCACCAGCACCTGCGTTCCACCGGCTTCGAACACCAACGACTTGATGATCTGATCGCTGGTCACCCCCAGCGCCTCGGCGGCCGCGTCCACCGTCGGCGTTTCGACCCGCAAGCGCACAATCTCAGCCCGCAAGGCATGCCGTTGGATGAAGTCCCTCAAGTCGTCCGTGGTCAGCATCTCGTACTCCGACTTGGCCATCTCACGCCCTCCGACAGGCGAACAGCCGGGCCGCTCGGGCTAGCCATCGGCGCCCCGGGCGTCTGCCGCGGCCTGACGCCCTGATCCGGACAAGTCGCCGCCCCGCGGCTCTTCCAAATACTCTGCCGTCACAAGGGTCACGTCTTCTGCGGCAAAACGCATCAATGCCTTCCCGGCGGCCTGCCCCTCAGGAGAGGCCAGCGCCCGATGCAGCGCCGGCTCGTCTTCGAAGTAGAACTCGTGGATCAGCTGAATTCGGGTCCGTTCGATCAGGCGCTCGCGCACACGGCTCACCGAAACGCGCCTGAGCCCGGGCATCTTCTCCGCCCGGGCTACAAAGGTCTCACTCCATTGTTGCTCCAGCTCGACTGGGTCACCAGATGGGTGAAAGATCACCATCAACTTGTGCATGAGATCAGCCCAAGCCGTACGCGCCTTGCAGGCACCTTACAGTTGCGTTACATACAGGCAAATCCAGCCTCGGGACTATTGAACAAGGCCCAAACTCCCCTATACTGAGATTGTCATTTCGTAACTTCATCTATCGCCTGCGGGGTCTTTATGCTCATATTTTCTCCCCGAGGACAGGGCCTAGTTGAGTACGCCATGATCATCCTGCTCGTAGGTATTGCGGTGATCGTGGTCATGGCACTCTTCGGCGCTGGAGTCGGGAACATGTTTAGCAATATCGTGGCGAACATTTAGGACGCGCCGACCGCCTTTGGCGTCTGAGCCTCAGGCCCTTGCCGAATACGGGGAAATCCCCTGACGAGGAGCTCCACTCGGGGAGTCCAGGTTCCCAACGATCAGTTCAGCGATGTGCCGAGCCGCAGCCGGTCGTGCGATCTCCTCACACACGGCTGCGGCTTTTTCTATGTCTTCTGGCCGGCGCAACCAGCGTCCGACGGCAGCGGCCGCCGACTCGGGTCCCGGCGCCCAAACGCCCACGCCCTTTTCCACAACATAATCGACGTTGCCTTCCTCTTGCCCGGGCAGATGGCTGTAAAGGACCATCGGCAGCCCGGCGTTCAGGGCTTCCGTAATGGTGCCCGGTCCGGCCTTGGTCACCAGCAGGCTGGCAGCCTGCATCAATTCCGGCATGTCGGTGACGAAACCGTAGACGAATGTCGGAACTTCCCACGTTGCGGCTTCGAGGCGCGCTTTCAGCCGCTGATTGCGCCCCGCCACCAATGCCAGGCCAAACTTCTCCGACTGTCGGGCGATGGCGCGGGCGGTCTCGTAGACCGGCCCCATGCCTTCACCACCGCCGACGATCAAGACCATCGGCCGGTCCATCGGCCATCCTAACCTTTTGCGCGCTTCCATCGGATCCGCGCCGGGCCGGCAGAATCGCTCAGCGACGGGAAGCCCGAGGACCGAAACGCGTGACGCTGGAAGGCCCATTTCTATGGCCTTGTCACGCGCTTTGGAGGTGGCCACAACATAGGTGTCAACTTCGGTGTTGTACCAAAGAGCGTGCACCGAGACCAAATCGGTGACGACCACCATGAACGGGGGCCGAACGTCGGGCAGGGCCTTGATGACCGGCCAGGTCAACAGCGGGTGGACGGACACGATCATGTCGGCCGGATGCTCCGAAACCACGCGGCGGGCAGCTGAGCGCACATATGGCCAGAAAGCAGCCGAGAGCGCCCGGCCCCGAAGGTGTCCGTCGAAGAGTTTGTAACCCAGCTCCCAGGCTTTGGGAACCTTGACTATGCTCGGATAGGCTTCGGGCAAGTGATCGAGCGGCCGTGGTGCGTAGTCCTTGAGCACGTCCACCAGG
>Ga0307417_10000269_pt1 | contig 22476 bp, 17 predicted proteins | sample SalMarWE160210MG_2_FD_202514 | JGI IMG/M metagenome (GOLD analysis project Ga0307417, IMG submission 202514) | Salt marsh sediment microbial communities from the Plum Island Ecosystem LTER, Massachusetts, United States - WE1602-10 | ecosystem: Environmental > Aquatic > Marine > Intertidal zone... | reverse complement strand
CTTCTTCGGCAAACACCACATGAATGTTATCTTGACCCACGGCGTCACCCCACTTCTTGCGTTTTTGTTCCGGCCCCCTAGGCTGGCGGTCAAAGTAGCTCTCTTGTCGACCTGCCAGCGCGAGCTCGGTAACCGAAACCAGTGAGGATGATTGTAACAAACCGATGGCGGCCGGCGTCAACGGCGTGTTTTACGGCTGCGAACAAGGAATTCCCGGTATGGCGGAGCAGGGCGAAATCTTCGATGTCGTGGTGGTCGGCGGCGGCGGCAGCGGACTGGCCGCCGCGATCGAAGCAGCGCGCTTTGGCCGGCGTGTGGTCTTGCTCGAAAAGAACGCAGCGCTCGGCGGTACGACGATTCGCTCGGTCGGTTCGGTGACCGCCACATGCACCGCTCTTCAGCGCGCCAAGGGCGTTCACGATATTCCCCAGGCTCACTTCGAGGACATGGCACTGTTTGCCGATAACCGCGGCTTTGCGGAAAAAGACAACCTCGAGCTGCGGCGGCTGCTGGTCGAACATTCACCCGATACGGTGCAGTGGCAGATGGATATGGGCGTCGTTTTCTTCGGGCCCATGCCCGAGCCGCCCCACCGGCAGCCCCGCATGCACAACGTGCTGCCGCACGCGCGCTCGTTTGTTTATCATCTGAGAAAGCAGGCGCGACGACTGGGCGTTGACATACGCGTTAACGCGCGGGTGGTGAAGCTGACGCGCGACGGTGCGAGGATCACCGGCGTCGAGATCGCTGGCGAGCAGGGGCCTCGGCGTACCATCCACGCGAAGCTCGGCGTCATCCTTGCCACCGGCGACTACAGCTCGGCCAAGGAACTCAAGGGTCAGTTCATGTCGGCTGACCTGGCTGACGTGGAAGGCATCAATCCGGCCAGCACGGGTGACGGTCAGCGCTTGGTGCAGGAGGCCGGCGGGACGATCGTCAATGGCGATATCATGCTTGGGCCTGAAATTCGCTTTGTCGCTCCGCCCGAGAAGAAAGTCATCGAGCTTATTCCCCCAATAAAGCCAATCGCGCTCGTAATGCGGTGGTCGATGAACTACCTGCCATCTTGGCTGTTGCGGCCGTTCCTGATGATGTTCGTAACGACGAATCTCGCGCCGTCGCTGAACCTGTTCGCGAAGGGCGCGATTCTCATCAACAAGGATGGCAAGCGCTTCGTCGACGAGCGCGACGGCCCGCAATTGGCGATTCCGCGCCAACCCGAACGCGTTGCCTATATCCTGATGGACGACAAGATAGCCCGCGAGTTCAGCGGCTGGCCAAATTTCATCTCCACTGCTCCCGGTGTGGCCTATGCTTACCTGGCTGACTATCGGCGCAATCGCAAAGATATTTTTGCCCAGGGCAACACGCTCGCTGAACTCGCCGCCAAGCTAGCAATGAAGCCAGACGCGCTGGAAGCAACTGTGCAGCAATACAACCGTAATCTCACAAGCGGGCTGCCGGCAATCGACCGGGCGCCGTATTACGTGCTCGGCCCAGTCAAGAGCTGGATCGTGTTTACCGATGGCGGCGCTCGCATCAACAGCAATTTTGAAGTACTTGACAAGAATGGTCAGCCTATCCCTGGCCTATATGCGGTTGGCTCGGCCGGGCAGGGTGGTGTTCTGCTCGAAGGCCACGGGCATCATCTCGGCTGGGCGTTCACATCCGGTCGGCTGGCGGGCCGGACGGCGGCGTTGGGTAGCGCCGATTGGAACGATACCGCGCTTGCTGCGCGCCGAGCGTCCGCTTAGAAACTGCATGTACCAAAAACATCATCCGCGTTGATAAGGTGAGGGATTCGCCTAAATTGACGCGATGGTTGAGCTTTTATGCTTTGTACACCGAGGCCGTTCTTAAGAGAGAAGTCATATGACGACGCCGTCGGCCCCGAGGCTTGCTTCCATCCCGATCATCGATGTTCGGGACGACGGGCCCGTGCGCCACGCCAGGGAAGGCCGCGCGCGTGCACGGGCGCTGCGCGACGAATGTGTTGGCTGGTTGCCGCGCGTCGCGGCGGGACTGCTGCCGACCATTGACTGGGTGACTCGCCGTTGGCTCTTGAGATTGCGCTCGCCCTATGCGGCGGAGGTCCACGCCATCGCGGCCGAGCTCGGATTTCCCGGCATCTGGTTTCTCAACGGCTGCTATCAGTGGGGCTGCACCACGCTCGCCTGCGAACAAGGCGGCGCGCCGTGGCTCGTGCGCACGCTCGATTGGCCGTTTCCGGGGCTCGGCCGTCACCTGGAAATGGCGCGGATGCGGGGCGCCGCCGGCGATTTCGACAACGTGACGTGGCCGGGCTATGTCGGAATTCTGACGGCGGCGGCGCCGGGACGTTTCGCCGCCTGCATCAACCAGGCTCCGATGCGGCGGCGCACCCGGCGGCCTTGGCTGCGGCCCTATGACATTGCCTTGAATGCGCGGCAAACGTGGGGAATCCGTTCCATTCCGCCCGACCATCTGCTGCGCGAGGTGTTTGAGACCTGCAAGACCTTCGGTGAGGCAAAGCATCGCCTGGAGACAACGCCGGTCGCCCGTCCCGTAATCTACACATTGGTCGGCTGCGATCATGGTGAGCGGTGCGTGATAGAGCGCACGCAAGACGGCTTCGCCAGCCGCGACCACGATACCGGAGCCGCAAACGACTGGTTGCGAAGCCGGCCGCCTTGGGAAGCACGCGTGGGCCCTGAGGCGCTATTCACACGCACCTTCGGCGAAGCGGCCGAGAATAGTCGCACGAGACGCGACTACCTTGCGGCCTGGCCTGGTCCCTTTGTGGGAGAGTTCGGGTGGGTATCGCCACCGGTACTCAATTCCCAGACCCGCCTTGCGGTCGAGATGTGTCCTGCGACCGGCGTGCTCCGGGCGATCGGCTACGAACAGACCGAAGGCCAGGAACTGCCGGAGCCGGTAACACTGACCTGCGAACTGGCGGTAGCCGCCTGAAACGCGCCGCGTTTTGCAGGCCGGCTCGGCTCGTGCCGGCACCTGCGCAGGACAAGAATGCGGAATCCGCTATTACATCGTCGCGGGCGCCATTACCTTATGACCGCGGATAATGTCTGCGGCTTTCTCGGCGATCATGACGATCGCTGCATTTATGTTTCCGCCCACCATGTCGGGCATGGCCGAAGCATCGACCACGCGCAGACCTTGCATGCCGCGGACCCGCAGCTGAGTGTCTAGCACCGCCAAATCGTCATCGTCCTTGCCCATCCGGCAAGTGCCGAGCGGATGATGCGCGGTCCAGGCGGTGCGCCGGATGAAGGCATCAATGCTGGCCTTGGAAGTGACGCCCGGACCCGGCTGGATTTCACTTCCGCGGTAGGGATCGAGCACCTTTTGCGCGACCAGATCGCGCATCATCGCAATGCCTCGCCGCAACGTCTCCCAGTCGTTCGGCTCGCTCAGGAAGTTCTGATGGATTGCCGGCGCGGCGCGGGGGTCAGCCGAATGCAGCTTGAGCTCGCCGCGGCTCTCCGGATGCAGCACTACTGGCCGCACCATGAACGCATCGCGCGGGCGTGGCCGAACCCCCGGGAACCAGGGCTGCGATTCTGGCGGCACAAGGCGCGACAGCAATTGGATGTCGGGCTGCGCCAGCGATGGATCAGACTTGAAAAATCCTGTAACCGGGCCCGGCATCTCGGTCGCAAATCCCGTGCCGAGGAAATAGGCCTGCGCCATCGCCAGCGCGATCATATCGTAGCGCAGCCGGCTGACAAACGGGCCGTCGCCGATGCGCTGGTATTCGACACCGACGGTAATATGATCCTGCAGATTCTGACCGACACCCGGCAGCAGGTGCACACAAGTGATGCCGTGGCTTGCAAGATGATCCGGATTGCCGATGCCCGACAGCATCAGAAGTTGCGGCGAGTTGATAACGCCGCCGGCGAGAATCACCTCACGTGCTGCGTGTGCGACTTGGACGCTGCCACCGGACTCGTATTCAACCCCGACGGCGTGCCCGCCGTCGATGACGACGCGTAGCGCCAGCGCGTTGGCGCGTAGCGTTAGGTTGTCCCGTGCCAGCGCTGGCCGCAGATAGGCCACCGTCGCGCTACATCGTTTGCCGTTGCGGATCGTCCATTGCAGCCGGCTGATGCCCTCATTGCGCGCGCCGTTGTAGTCCTCGGTCACGCCGAGGCCGGCGGATTCTCCCGCCGCCAGGAAGGCATCGACCAGCGGATCCGCATAACGCGCACGGAATGTGGTCAGCGGCCCGCCGCTGCCGCGATAGCTGTCGGCCCCGCCCGCCCAGTCTTCCTGCTTGCGGAAATACGGCAGCACATCGGCATAGGACCAGCCCGTCAGTCCTGAGGCAGCCCACCGGTCGTAGTCGGCGCGATGGCCGCGAACATAAGCCATCGCATTGATCGAGGATGAGCCCCCCAGGACCCGTCCACGCGCGCATTCGATTTCACGGCCGTCGAGCTGCGGCTCGGGCTCGGTGAAATAGCCCCAGTCGAACAGCCGCCGAAACAGGATACGGCCCCAGCCCAGCGGCACGCTGATCAACGGACAGCGATCAGAGCCGCCGGCCTCGATCACCAGCACGCGGACGTCGCGATCCTCGGTCAGGCGGTTGGCCAGCGTGCAGCCAGCCGAACCCGCGCCAACGATTACGTAGTCGAACGCGTGGTCCGATTTTGGCACGGCGGCAGGATCGATGCGGATCGCGTTGGCGCGGTGGGACTTCCGGCTGGAGCGCTTTGCAGGTTGTGCGCTCGCATTCTTTATCCGTCCGGAAAACGTGCCCCAGCCGCGCCTAACGAGATCAGGATTTCGGTGCCTCGGCCGAAGCCTTGGCCAAGCTCTTCTTCAGCAATTCGTAAATATCCTTGGTGGCCGGGTCGGTCCCGAGGAATTCATCGCCCAGTGGCGCCATACGATGCATGACCTCGGCCTGATCGGCGGCTGAAAGCCGCAGCACCGTGCCGCCGTTGTCCTTCCACAACTTCTCGGCCCGGTCGATGAAGCCCTTGGCATTGTGGCCCGCCCAGGTCTGAAGATCCCGTCCGGTATTCATCACTTCGTTTTGCAACGGTTTGGGCAGCTTGTTGAGCCACGCCTTGCTGACCCACAGGACGCTGATGATCATTCCCGATTCGACAACGGTCACGTACTTGTTGGCGGTGTAGAATTTCAATGCGGCCATCACCGAAATCGCACTGCGGCAGCCGTCAATAGTGCTCTGCTGCATCGCCGGCAAGACCGCGGTAAGGGGCATCGGAACGCCGGTCATGCCGAGCACGCTTGCGACCTTGCTCTCCATCTTGGTCGCCAGCACGCGAATCTTGAGACCCTTCATGTCATCGATCTTCCGGATTGGCGACCTCGAAGCGATCGAGGTTGGACCGTAATTCCAAATCGCGGCGCCGATCACGCCGTTCTTTTCGGCAATCTTCAAGAATTTGTCACGGAAGGCAGGATCAGTGACCGCGTTCTGGGCATGCCAGAAGCTCTTGTAAATGCCTGGTGCATCCGTTACCTGGAACGCCTTGTTGATGCCGGAGAAGAAGTCGGCCGGCACAACAAACCCGGCTTGCGCACCAAGCTTCAAATTCTCGATCTGGGTCGGTATCTTGCCGAGTTGAGCCGCAGGAAATACCTCGACCTTTATCTTTCCTTTGGTCCTCTTCATCAGTTCCTCGGCATACTTCTTCGCGAAGGCATGCTGCGTATCGTTAATCGTCACCATGCCGATCCGCATGGTGAAGTCCGCTGCCTGTGTCGTCGCCGGCAGCAGACAGGCCATGAAAGCCGCCGCAGCGACTCCCGTCAGTCTTCTTGTGATCTTTTCCATCTCGTCCTCTCCCTTTTCAAGCGTGGAAAATTGTTCTCTCTCGCCTTATTTGGATAGAATAATCTAGCCCAACGCGTGCACAAGCGCGAGGGTTAGCCAGGGCCAATTGCTGATGATTGCGAGCGCCACCAGGTTGACGAGGATCAACGGCGCGAGCCCACGGTAAAGCACCGGCAGCGGTACCTTGAACATCGCCTGGGTGACGAAAATGTTGAGCCCGAAGGGCGGGGTGAACATGCCGATGCTTAGGTTGACCGTCATGACGACGCCGAAATGCACGGGATCGATGCCCGCGGCCACAACCACCGGCTTCAGAATCGGCGCCAGCACGAGGATGGCGGATGCCGGATCGAGAACGCAGCCCACGGTCAGCAGGAGCAAGTTGATGAGCAGCATCACCATCCAGGGCGTGAGTTTCAGCGCCTCGATCCAGGTGACAACGGTTTGCGGCACTTCAGCAATGGTCAGCAACCGGGCCATCAAAGTGGCCGCACCGACAATAATCAACACCTGCGCCGTCAGATAAACCGATTGCGTCGTCACCTTCCAAAGTCCCGCGAGCGAAAGGTCGCGATAAATCAGCACCGTCACCACAATCGCGTAGAGGCAGGCGACGCCGGCCGCTTCGGTCGGTGAAAAGACGCCTAAGTAGATGCCGCCCAATATGATCAGCGGCGTTCCCAGGGCCCAACCGCTCCGCGCCGTCGTCGTGCGAATCTGGGCCAGCGACCAACTGCCGCCCTCGCGAATGTCGAATCGGCGCGCGGTGAAGTAGATATACATTCCCATCAGCATCGCGGTGAGTATGCCGGGCAGAATTCCGCCAATGAACAGAAAGCGCACCGACTCCTCGGCGGCGACGCCGTAAAGAATCATCGCAATCGAAGGCGGGATGATGGTGGCGATGGCGCCTGACGCAGTCAGCAGGGCGCTCGCTACGGATTCGGGATAACCCTTCTCGCGGAGTGAAGGGTAGAGCATGCCGCCGATGGCGGCGACCGTGGCGGGACTCGATCCGGAAATCGCACCGAACGCCGTGCAGGCGCCCACTGTCGTGAGCCCGAGGCTGCCACGCATGCCGCCGAAAATCGAAAGCACCCAATCGATCAGCCGTCCGGAAATGCCGCCTTGGGTCATGACCGCGCCAGCCAAAATAAAGAACGGCACGGCGATCAGGTTGTAGTTGTCGAGGCTGCCGAACAACGTCGTCTGAATGAGTCCGATTGGCAGATCCATGACCCAGATCAGGGTCACCGCTCCCGAGGCCATCAACACCGTGAAGATCGGCAGCCCCATCAACAACAAGACGATGGGCAGAATGACCACGGCGAAAATCATAACGGCGGCGCCTCGGTTGCCTGCTTCTGCTCGGTGCCCTCATCGGCATCGGCCATGAACACGATCCGGATGCAGCGCGCCGCCACCAGAAAGAACATCAAGACGAACGACACCGGTATGACGGTGTGCAACACGTTCATTGGCAACCCGGCGATCTGGCTGTAGTGGCTGAATTCGGAAATCGACCCGATGGCCTGATAAGTGATCAGTACGCAAACAGCGAGAAACACCAGATTCCTGAGAAGCTCGACTGGACGGCGCCACCGCGGGTTCAACGAATGGGTGATCAGGTCCATGCTCAAATGGCCGCCGTCTCTGGTGACATCCACTGCCCCCAGATAGACGACCCACACCAGGACATAGCCCAGCACTTCCTCGGCCCAGATGATTGGTGCATGCAGCACGTAGCGGCCGAACGCATTGGCGCAAATCAGCAGCACGCTGAGCAGCAGAGCGGTGCCGAGCAGCAACCGAATAAACTTGAAGATGAAGCCGGTCAGGCGCTGCACGAGACCCCCCGATCCCGACCTTGACGATACACCCCGCTCGGGCACCTTGCCGTGTTGCCCCCTTTTTGCCAAGCGCTGACTAGGCCGCAGAGTTGATATAACTCACGATTGGGGCGGCAACCCTACCGAACCGGCGGTCGATGTCGATCCCATACACACGGTGCTGGAGCGGTCACCTGCGCGCGCGCTTATGTCGCGTTGATTGGTCAGTCATTCGGTGCGGCGTCCAAGATAGGATCGATTGGCGTTTGCACCGGTGTCCGGCTTTCAAGAATCTCGCCGGCAGCGAAACAGATGTCCTCGCGGAATCGGCTGGCGACGAGTTGAACGCCGACCGGGATTCCGTTGGAAAGCGCGATCGGCGCCGCAACGCTCGATAAGCCGAGAATTGATATCGCAACTAATGGCTGAAACCCGTCGAGCATTGCGTGCACCGCCTTTTCACCTTTCTGATCGGCATCGATCACTGTCGGCAATTGCCATGAGACCGGCAGCACGATCAGCGGATACTGCTCGAGGAACAAAGAAACCGCCCGTACCAGCGAAGCGCGGCTGGTGAGGGCAGCAATGTATTCGGCGGCGTCGAATTGCTTGGCGTAGGTGAGGGTAGCGCCCCGCGCACGGCGCACTGCGGCTTCGCCGAATTTGTCGATGACGGATTGCGGACCGGCCCGCTCCTCGGTCATCACCAGGCCGAAGAATAGCTGCGCGGCCTCGGCAAGCTTTGGTGGTGTGACATTATCGACGTGATAGCCGGCATCTTCGAGCCAGCGGCCCGCCTGACGCACCGCATCGGAGACTTGCGGCGCGACAACGGCGCCTTGCAACTCCGTCACCAGTGCGACCCGACGCGGTTCGCTTTTTTCGGCGTCCCGGTCGAGCAGGGGAGCGGGCACCCACCACGGATCGCGCGGATCGCGTGCGGCCATGGCGCGTAGGCCCAGTCGCAGATCGGCAATGGATCGACCAAGCAGCCCTTGCACGTCGGCAAATTGACTCGACAGCGGCCGGTCTGCCTTGGCCGACGCATTGAACGCTGCAACGCGGCCAAAGGAGGGGCGGATGCCATAGACGCCGCAGGCATAGGCGGGGCTCCGAATCGAACCTGCCCGGTCGTTGCCATGGGCGAGTGCACCCATTCCGGCGGCGACGGCGCTGGCCGCGCCGCCGCTGGAGCCGCCCGGTGTGATACCCTTGTTCCAGGGGTTAAGGGTGCGGCCGTACAGTTCGTTGTCGGTGAAATAGCGGGTGGAGAATGCCGGAACGTTGGTGCGGCCGACCACGATTGCGCCGGCCTTCTTCCAATTCGTCACCGGCGGGGCGTCGTCTGAAGCGATCACATCCTTGAATGCGACCACGCCATTGGTCGTCGCTCTTCCGGCATAATCGATGTTGATCTTGATGGTTACCGGAACGCCATGGAGGGGCCCGAGGTCATCACCACGGGCGACCGCTTTGTCGGCGCGATCGGCGGCAGTAAGAGCGTCCTCGGGGAAATAATCTACGATGGCGTTGAGGTAAGGGTTGACCTCGTTGACTCTCTCCAGGCAGCTCTCGACGGCCGCGCGACATGAAATGTCGCGGCTTCTAACGGCTTGAGCAATTCGAGCAGCGCTCCAACCCCAAATTTTATCGGTCATCGCTCCACCGCCACCTACACCGAGCCAACTATCTTACTTCGTCCGTCTTCATAACATGCATGCGCTGAAAGCGCAGCCGGCCTCGTCGCCAACGACAAAGCATATATTCCGGATGCACCGCTTCTAAGAATTTCACCCCATTCGCCATTGTCCGCCGGCTGTATTAGGCTTTGGGCAGCGCCAAGAAGCTGTACGTTCAATTCAATGTTGCGCGCATTGGAGTCGACAGTGATCTACAAAGGTTTGCGCGGATTCATCAAGCAAGTCGAGGGGCTCGGCGTGCTCCGGCACGTCGACGGCGCTGACCCACATTTCGAGATCGGCGGCATAACAGAGGTTGCGGCAGGGAGCCCGGAATGCCCGGCGTTGCTTTTCGACCGTATCAAGGGCTACCCGAAGGGATTTCGTGTCTTCACCAACGCCACAACGACGCCGCAACGCGCGGCTCTTGCGCTCGGTATCGATCCGAGTCTCGCGCCGCTCGACGCGCTCAAGGTTTGGATGGAGAAGCGGAAAACAATGAAGGCGCAACGGCCTATCACAGTGAAAGATGCGCCGTTCCTGGAAAATTCGACGAACGGAAGGCGGGTTGATCTGCGTACGCTGCCGGCACCCTATTGGCACCGCAAGGATGGCGGGCCCTTCATCGGTTCGGGCTCGCTGGTCATCCTGCGCGATCCCGACACCGGCTGGATCAACGCCTCAATCTACCGCGTCCAGGTCCACAGCAAGAGCAAAGTCACCATCCAATTCGACCACCAAGGTCGGCACGGCGCAATCATCGCCCGGAAATACTGGGACAAGGGCGAGGCCTGTCCGATCGCCGTCGTCAATGGCGAGGACCCGGCGCTGTTCATTGCCGGGTTCGAGTATTTACCAACCGGTCAGTCGGAATACGGCTTCGCCGGTGCGATCAAGGGTGCCCCAATCGAAGTGCTGTCTGGCCCGCTCACCGGCCTGCCGCTGCCAGCACAGGCCGAAAGCATCCTCGAAGGCGAATTTCTGCCGGCGAGCGAGCTGACGCTGCCGGAAGGACCGTTCGGAGAGTTCACCGGCTACTACGCCGCCGACAAGCGGCCGTGCGCGGTAATGGAGGTGAAGGCTATACACCATCGCAGCGATCCGATCCTGCTTGGCTCTCCGCCTATGAAGCCGCCGCGGTTTCACTTCGGCTTGCCGTTCCGCGCCGCCTCGATCTGGAGCAATCTGGAGACGGCCGGCGTCACCGACGTGGTCGGCGTCTGGCAGCACGTGGCCCAGCTCATGACCGTCGTAGCGCTCAAGCAGCGCTACGCCGGCCATGCCAAGCGAGCGGCATTGATCGCGGCGGCCAACAGCTATATGGGACGACTCATCGTCGTGGTCGACAACGATGTCGATCCGTCCAATCTCGCCGACGTGATGTGGGCGGTGACGACGCGCTGCGAGCCCTCCGAGCAGATCGACATCGTGCGCAACGCTTGGAGCTCGGCGCTCGATCCGCGCATCCCAACCGAAGACAAGAACTCCGGCGCTACCTCCCATTCCAAGGCAATCATCGAGGCGGTACGACCGTTCGCCTGGATGGACAAATTCCCGCCGACGTCGGCGCTGACGCAGGACGAGACGCGGAAGATTGAACGGAAATGGGGCGCGACAATTGCGGGGCGGGCTTCGAGCAAGGCGCCCCTCTTCGCCAAATCAAAGAACCGGCGGAGAAAATAGAGAAAATCATCGCCGCGCGTTTGCGGAGAAGAGGGGCGTTGCCTGTTTCAGCATGACACCCATGCCGTCATGCGGCGCTACGGGGGAAATTTCATCGCAGCATAGTCTTGACAGCCGCCTGGCGATGATCTCTTTTCAATAAGATTTCATTCCGTTCAGCGGAATAAGCCGCAGAGCCACGTGATGCGTGCGCCGAGTTGTTCCGAGAATCTCTGTGCGCCGCACTTGGCACGTCGGTACACGTTGCGCGATTGGCTCTTGCGGTTCGCGCGCGAAGGTAGCTCGGCCATGCAAGTCTTGGCGAGACGCCGCGCATGAAGATCGAAAATTCTTTTCGTATCGATCTGGCAATGGAAAGCGCATGGACGACCCTGCTCGACATTCCGCCGCTTGTGCCCTGCATGCCGGGGGCGGAATTGCTTGCTGTCGAGGATGAACGCAGCTACCGCGGTCAGGTGAAGGCGAGGCTTGGCCCAGTTTCGGTCGCTTTTCGCGGGCGGGCGCGCCTGGTCGAAGTCGATGAGACGCAGCATCTGGTGCGGGCGACCGCTTCGGGCACGGAGGAGAAAGGCCGCGGCTCCGCACAAGCGGACGTGAGCTTCCGGCTGTCACCTGACGGCGGCGGCACGCGCGTCGATATCGTCAGCGACATCGCGCTCGCCGGCGCGGTTGCGCAATATGGCCGCGCACAGGGCGTGATCGCCGACGTGGCGCAGGTGATGATCGATACATTCGCGCAGAATCTCAGCCATATGATTGAATCGACTCGGCCGGTTACGGCCGGCGCCGTGCCGACCGCCAGGCCGGCGGCACCAGCACCCGCAATCTCGGTCTTTGCCCTGCTTGTAGCCTTGGTCCGACGGTGGTTCGTTCGCTTTAAGATAAAACGTTCACAATGATGAAGCGTGGATATGCCGAGTTATCGTCGTTCTGGGCCACCTCATTCGGCGGCGATATCTGCACCGTCCATATCTTCGATCGATGAAACCAGCGCCATTCACATATCACGCGCCGCGTTCAACCGAGGAGGTGACGGCACTTCTCGCAAGCCTCGACAATGCGAAAGTTCTCGCCGGCGGCCAATCGCTGGTGCCGATGATGAATTTCCGCTACGTGATCGTCGATCACATCGTTGATCTTGCCAAGATCGAGGGCCTGGCCGGCATCAGCGTCGACAGCGGCAAAATGCGAATTGGCGCCATGACGCGGCAGCGCGATCTAGAATTCTCGCCGGAGGTTGCGCATCACTGTCCGCTTTTGCGCGAGGCGCTGTGTCATGTCGGCCATCGGCAAACGCGCAACCGCGGCACCATTGGCGGCAGTCTCGCGCACGCCGATCCGGCGGCTGAGCAACCAACCGTCTGCGCGGTGCATGACGCGGTCATCGAAATTACGAGTGCCGGCGGCACGCGCCGGGTTCCGTTCACGGAATTCGCCGTGGCGTTCATGACGACCGCTGTCGAGTCGAATGAAATCATCACGGCAATCGAAATCCCGTTATGGCCGGCCGGCCATGGCTACAGCTTTCATGAGTTTGCCCGGCGGCGGGGTGATTTCGCCATCGTCGGTGCCGCGGCACTACTCGATCTTGCGCCGGACCAGACGGTACGGCGCGTGTCGCTGGCCTTGTGTGGCGTCGGTACCGGACCGCTGCGCATAGCCGAAGCTGAACGGATGCTTACCGGCAAGCGCTTCGATCGCGCCGTGGCGCAAGCGGCGGCTGCCGCCGTCAAGACGATCACGCCGGTCAGCGATATTCACGCCAGCGCCCACTACCGTCGTCATCTGGCGGAGGTGCTGGTGTTTCGCGCCTTGCGCGACGCCGCTACGCGCTGCGGCGTCCGCATCTGAGGAATCCCCGATGGCAACACGCGCTATTTCGCTAACGGTCAATGGACAGCGTTACGAGCGGGAAGTCGAGTCGCGGCTATTGCTGGCGGATCTTCTTCGCCACGAACTCGCCCTTACCGGGACGCACGTCGGCTGCGAACACGGCGTATGCGGTGCCTGCACTGTGCTGATCGACGGCCGCACCGCACGCTCGTGCCTGACCTTTGCCGTGCAGGCCGACGGCTGCGAGATCACGACGGTCGAGGGCTTGGCCCCAGCCGAGGGCAAGCTGAACGTTTTGCAGCAGGCGTTCCAGGACCAGCACGGATTGCAATGCGGTTTCTGCACGCCCGGCATGCTGATGACCTTAACCGAACTGCTGCGCGACAATCCTGATCCGACCGAAAGCGAGGTGCGAGACGGGCTGACCGGCAATTTGTGCCGTTGCACTGGTTATGCCGGCATCGTGTCGGCGGCGCTCGAAGCGGCACGCCGTCTGCGCGCGCAACAGGGAAGCTGAACCATGGGCGCGAAACAATTCGGTGCGCGCGTCGCGCGGGTGGAAGATCCGGCGCTGCTCAGCGGGCGTGGCCGCTTCGTCGACGATGTGAAGTATCCCGGCATGCTCAACGCGTGTTTTTTGCGTTCGCCCCATGCCCACGCGCGAATTGGGGGCATCGACGCTTCGGCGGCGTGCGCGCTGCCCGGCGTCCACGCCGTGCTCACGGCTGATGACCTGCCGCCGCCTATGGACCTCAGCCGTATGCCGATGCTGGTGCCCAACCCGGCAATCGCGGCCTCGCTCACCCAAAATTGCCTGGCGCGCGATGAAGTCTGTTACGTCGGTCAGGCTGTCGCGGTCGTGTTGGCGGACAGCCGCTATATCGCGGAAGATGCCATCGCTCTAATCGACGTCGATTACGACGTGCTGCCGGCGGTGAGTGACTACCGCAACGCCGATAAGCCGGACGCGCCGCGCACTCATCTTACGCTCGACGACAACATTGCCTCGAGATTCCGCATGGATTATGGCGATGCCGACGCTGCCTTTGCTGCGGCGCCGCACGTATTTGCCGAGGAGATCTGGCAGCACCGCGGTGGCGGCATGGCCATGGAGACGCGCGCCGTCGTTGCCAATGCAGATTCCATCAGCGGCCTGCTTACCGTCTGGTCGGCGACGCAGACGCCCCATATCTGCCGCCACATGCTGGCCGATCTGCTCGATCGCGATCTCGAATCGATCCGAGTGATCGCGCCCGATGTCGGCGGCGGCTTCGGCCCGAAGGCAATTTTCTATGCCGAGGAGGCGGTCATTCCGGCAGTGGCGCTCAAACTGAAGCGGCCGGTCAAGTGGATCGAAGATCGCCGCGAGCATTTTATGTGCGCGACACAAGAGCGCGATCAATTATGGACCGTGTCCATCGCCGTCGACAACGGCGGCAAGATTCTGGGCGTGCGCGGCACGCTGCTGCATGACACCGGCGCGTTCGTGCCGTGGGGCATCATCATGCCCTATATCGCCGCGGCGACTATGCCAGGGCCCTATGTGATCCCGAACTATGCGCTCGACGTCAAAGTCGTGCTGACAAACAAGGTGGCAACCACGCCGGTGCGCGGCGCCGGCCGGCCGCAGGCAGTGTTTGCTATGGAGCGGCTCATGGACCGGGTCGCGCGCGAGCTTAAGCTTGATGCAGCCGAGGTGCGCTTCCACAACTTCATCCAGCCGCAGCAGATGCCCTATGCCGTCGGCCTGACCTTCCGCGACGGCAAGCCTTTGATTTACGACAGTGGCGATTATCCCAAAGCACAGCAGGAAGCGCTGCGCATGATCGATTACGCCGGCTTCAAGCAGCGCAAGGCCGCAGCGCGTGCCCAGGGGCGCTTCCTCGGCATCGGCATCGGCAACTACGTAGAAGGCACCGGGCTCGGACCCTATGAGGGAGTGACGGTGCGTGTGCTGACGAATGGCAAGGTGGCGGTGGCGACCGGCGCGACCAACCAGGGGCAGGGCACGCGCACCAGCTTGAGCCAAATCGTCGCCGACCAGGTCGGATGCCGTTTCGAAGACATCGTCGTGACCGTCGGCGACACCGCGGCGATCCCGCAAGGCGTCGGCGCATTCGCCAGCCGGCAGGCGGTGAACGCGGGCTCGTCTGCCAAGATCGCCGGCACAGCCGTGCGCACGCAGATCGTCAAGCTGGCGGCACAAACGCTCGGCGTGGCGGAAAACGAAATCGACGTGGACGACGGCATCGCGGTCGTCCGCAGCGGCAATCGTCCCTCGCTCACATTCCGCGAGCTCGCCCGCTTGGCGCAAGGCATGCCGGGCTTCTCGTTCGCGCCCGACCAGATACCGGGGCTCGAGCACACCGCCTATTTCACGCCACCACAGGCGTCATACTGTTCAGGCACGCATCTCGTCGAGGTCGAGGTCGACCCGATGACAGGGACCGTGACAATCGTGAACTATGTCGTCGCGCACGACAGCGGCACTATCATCAATCCAATGATTGTCGACGGGCAGATTCAGGGCGGCGTTGCGCACGGCATCGGAAATGCGCTGTTTGAATGGATGCGGTATGATGAGAACGCGCAGCCCCTGACGACGACTTTCGCTGACTATCTTATCCCGCTGGCGACTGACGTGCCGGTCTGCAAGATTACGCACGTCGAAAGCCCAACCCCGCTTAATCCCCTGGGCGTCAAGGGCGCCGGCGAGGGTGGCACTATTCCGGCGGCCGCCGCGATCGTCGCCGCGGCGGAGGATGCCCTGGCCGAATTCGGCATGCATTTTACGGAAACACCGTTGATGCCGGAACGCATTGTCGACGCCTTGCGCGCGGTGGGCGCATACGACAGGCTGGGCGAAATCGCATGAACAAACGCAGCGCCGGTGAGAGTCTTGGCATGGTCCAGCAATATGGAACCGTCGCTGCTACACCTGTCCTGTCGGGGCTGCATCATCTCTGCGCTTCTGCGGAATGAGGACAGGCTCATTCGTCGAGCTTGAAATGACTTTGCCTGCCAACGAATGAAAATGGATTTCGATGCACAGGTATCGATGAGATGAAACTACAGCAGTCAACACGATACGCCATCTGGGCCGTGATCGAACTCGCATCACGTCCAAACGAACAAGTTCGGGCGCAGGAGCTAGCGGAGGCCTATCGGATTTCCCAGAGCCATCTGGTTAGAATCCTGTACGCGCTGACGAAGGCCAGCATCGTAACATCAGCGCGCGGGCCAGGCGGCGGGTTCACGTTCTGCGGAAACGCGAAACGCCTGACCCTCTACGACATCATCTGCCTCTTCGAGGCCGGATGGCCTAACGACGAACGCCAAGACTTGCAACCTGGCAATGAATTGGTGGGAGAGTTGAGCCGGGTCCTGCAAGAAGTCGATCGCATCACTTCAGCGACTTTGCGCTCGGTAACCGTACACACGATCATCGATAATGCCCGCCGCGTTTCGATCGCAAAACCCAAATCCGAAATTCAGTCGCAGCTCTTGTGACGCCTCACCAATAGGCCGGTGCAAGCCCAGATATCAGCACGCGATTGGTCAGCCACCATAAAAGACCCGGAAAATTGCGGAGCGTTACACGACTGGCTGTCAATCAACAGTGGAGGAAAGCGTGAGTTTTGAACTTCCTACTCCGAACGATACTTTTGTCGTCGACCTTGATGATGACGCCCAGATTCGGTTGCGGCGTCACGGCAATCCAGATGGCATAAGAATCCTGCTCTCGCACGGAAATGGTTTTGCCGCCGATGCCTATTTCCCTTATTGGCGACATTTCCTCGATCGTTACGACCTTATAATCTTTGATTTCCGCAATCATGGACAAAATGTTCCGGTCGAGCCTTCGCACCATACCTATGCTCAACTCGCCCGCGACCTAGAGAGAGTTATCCAGGCAGTCAACACCCGGCTGGACCCCAAGAAATCGATTGGCATTTTTCACTCGATGTCTGCGCGCACCGCGATGAAGCACGCGATCGAGGTTGGCTGGCAATGGAACGCTCTCTTGCTGTTCGACCCGCCAGATGTCCCCCCGCCGGGGCACCCAAATTACAGTGCGATGGAAGCGTTCGAAATGCGCCTGACCGAGTTTGCCCTCAAGCGCCGACGGAAATTTGCCTCGGTCGAGGAGCTTACCAATGAGTACCTGCAGTCTCGCGCAACGAGAAACTGGGTTTCCGGGAGCCACGAACTGATGGCGCGCTGCGTGTTGCGCAAGAACCCGGATGGCGACGGCTTCGTGCTAGTTTGCGCACCGGAAAACGAAGCCAACATCTACAAAGAGGCGATGATCCTCAATCTTTGGCCGAAGGCCAGTGAGTTCGGCGGCCCGGTGAAGCTGATCGGGGCGGACCCGAATACCAAGGGGGCGCCGGCCACAGCCGCAGCAAACCAAGCGCTTGGAACCGAAGGCGGTTACGACTATTCCATTGCAAATGGAGGCGGACATCTCATGCAGATCGAAAGACCCGAGGAATGCTTCCGTATCACGATGGAGTTTCTCGCGAAACACGAGCTGGGCTGAATAGCTTCAGTCAACGCCGCACGAATGGAGGTTGCACTCTATCGCCGCAGTGCAGTGAGCATCACGCTCGGCATAGCTGCGCTCAGAACAAATACGGTAAGACTACCGTTGCCCAAAAGTCTGGACGGGGATGCAACAATGCCACTATCGTAATATCCAGCGAGATTTAACATCAGCGAACGGTATAAAATACTAGAGCAGCGCCCCGTTCGAGTATCAAATGCGCCGCTGCTCGCTCGGTCAAAAGTCATAAAAGATAGGAGAGCGGGGGATGAGTGTGGAGAGGAAGCCGGTCGCTTTTGGAGACCTGCGCGGCTGGATCAAGGCGCTGAAGGCGGCCGACGATTTGCACGAAATTGATGCGGAGGTTGATTGGAATATCGAACTCGGCACCATCATGAGGCTGGCACAAGGCACGGGCGTGGGTCCCGCGCTGCTATTCAACAACATCAAAGACTACCATAAGGCCGACAGCCGCTGCCGGCGGATTTTTGGCAACGGCATGTCGAGCTACCGCCGCGTCGCCATGATGCTTGGGCTACCGCCGGACACTCATCCGCGCGAGATGGTGAAGCTCGGCCGCCGCAGCCTCGGCGACGGCATTGCGCCACGGATTGTCAAGACCGGCCCGGTAAAGGAGAACGTGGTTACCGGCAAGGATATCGATCTCTACGAGTTCCCGGTACCCTATTGGAACCGGCTCGATGGCGGCCGCTACCTCCTCACTTATGGCGGCGTCGTCACCAAGGACCCCACCACCAATGTAATGAATGTCGGCATCTATCGGGGCATGGTGGCGAGTAAAGACCGCATCCCAATCCTGATGTGGCGGGCCCAGCATATCGGCCAACACGCGACCGCCTGGCAGAATGGCGGCAGCTCCGAAATGCCGATTGCGGTGGCGATCGGGTGGGAGCCATCGCTCGGCTTCACTGGCGGCGCGCCAATAGCAAAGGGCACCTGCGAATACGACGTGATGGGCGCGATCCGCGGCGAGCCGGTCGATCTGGTCAAATGCGAGACCGTCGATCTCTACGTGCCGGCGGCGGCCGAGATCGTTATCGAGGGCTATCTTAATCTCGATCCCGCGACCTACACGATGGAAGGACCGTTCGCCGAGTTCACCGGCTACCTCGCCGGTGACCGTTCGCCCAAGCCGACCATCCGCGTCACCGCCATCACCCATCGCAACGATCCGATCCTGCACGGCAGCATCGAAGGTTCGCTGCCCGGCAGCTACTCGGAGAACGCGATCTGCTCCTCGATCATGCGCGCAGGCACCGCGTGGAACGTGCTCGACCGCGCCGGCGTTCCCGGCATCGTCGACGTCTGGTGCCCGCCGGTGCACGCCGGCATCAACCTGGTGATCGGCATCAAGCAGAGCTACCGCAACCAGGCCAAGCAGGCGGCGAATGCGATTTGGGGCTCGTCGGCCGCACATGTGCGTTACAAGCACATCACCGTGGTTGACGACGACATCGACATTCACGATTACGCCGCGGTCGACTGGGCGGTCGCCTACCGCGTCAATGCCGGCGAGCACGACATCATCATCATGCCGGAGACGTTCGGCGCCGGGCTCGACCCCTCGACGCGCCGGCGCGACCGCAATCCGGCGCTGTTCGGGACCGGCAAATGGAACCGGGTGCTGATCGACGCTACCATGAACCTCGATTACGATCCTGATCCTGAACTCGGCGGCGCCCGCTTTCCGCCGATCGTATGGCCGGAGAAAAGCGATGTCGAAGCGGCCTATGCGCGTTTCGCCGAACTCGGGCTGCGCAAGCCGCCCGACACCAGAACCTAACCATGGAGCATTAGCCGTGAGCGCAACGCAATCGATTTAAGCAGAGCCCCATCTTCATCGTTGAACCAAGACATCATGAGCAATCTTCTATCCCGCACCCCGACTTCCTATGACGACCGCATCTATTCGGACGAATGGCGTAACTGGCGCGACCCCGATATCCCTCAATGGCTTGATCCGGTCGGCTGGCTGATCGATCGCCATCAGAACACGCCGGTCGCCGCCAAGGCGGCCATTGTCTGCAACGACGACGTCGTCACCTATGCGGAGCTGGCAGGCCAGGTTGCACGCTACGCCACGGCGCTCGCCGGCGTCGGGCTTGCACCCGAGCAGCGCCTTCTTTTGTTCGGCACCGACAGTCTTGATTACGTAACGCTTTGGCTTGCATCGGTTCGGCTCGGTGCGGTCCCCGTCGTCATTTCAGATCTCTATAAAGCGAAGAACCTCGCCTATTTTCTGACTGATACGGCGGTGCGGCTGCTGTTCATCGACGCGGAGCAGCTGCCGAAGCTCATCGACATCGCCGATGAGCTGCCGCCATCACTGAGCACCATCCTGGTGCGCGGTGACGTACCGGCGGGCCTCGCGGCGCGATTTCCCGGCCGCGCGGTGGTCGCATTACAATCGGCATTGTCGGCAGGCGGCGCGCCAATCGCACCGCACCAGCGCCATGCCAACGACGTCACCTACATGTTCTATTCCGGCGGCACGACGGGTACGGCGAAGGGCATCACCCACCTTGCGCATGACTTCGTGCTGGTTCCCGAGCGACACGGTCATTTATGGGAATACGCCGCAGACGACGTGGTGTTCGCCACTTCGAAAAAATACTTCACCCATGGTCTGTGGCCCGGCCTGCTGATCCCGCTTTACTGGGGCGCGACCATCGTGCTCGACCGCCGCCCTCCGACCCCGGAGGTCGTGCTTGCGACGCTGACCGAGCGTAAGGTGAGCAAGCTGATCACGGTGCCGACGGTGCTTAAGAACATGATCGAAGTGCTGATGCAGGGGAAGCAAGCGACACGGTTCCCGGCGCTCCGCCTCGTGATCAGCGCGTCGGAGAAGATGCCGCCGGAAATGTTTGAGCGCTTTTACGACCTCACCGGCGTCGAGATCTTCGACTCGATCGGCAGTTCGGAGATAACCTACGAATGGATTTCAAACCGTCCCAAGGCGTTCAAGCGCGGCAGTCTTGGCAAGCCGGTGTTTGGCTGCACAATCCGGCTGATCTCCGCCGACGGCGATGACGTGATCGAACCGGACGTGCCGGGCGAAGCCTGGGTCAAGAGCCCGACGGCCTGTTTCTACTATTGGCGCAAATACGACAAGTCGTGTGAAACTTTCGTTGGTGAGTGGGCGCGTACCGGCGACAATCTCTCGTTCGACGAAGACGGCTTCTTCTGGTTCAGCGGCCGCAACAACGACCTGTTCAAGGTCAAGGGGCTGTGGGTGTCGCCGCTCGATATCGAAGCGGCATTGACCCGCCATCCGGCGATCCGGGAGGCGGCGGTGGTGTCCTTTGAAGACAAGGACGGACTCACGAAGCCACGGGCGTTTATCGTGCTGCGCGACGGCTTCACGGAAAGCCCGCAACTGATCGATGAGCTTAAAGCGGCCGTCACGCCGATTGGTTCCTACAAGGTTCCGGAATCGTTTCGCTTCATCGACCAGCTTCCGCGCACAACGTTGCTCAAGATCGACCGCAAGGCGCTACGCGACTGAGCCGGAAGATCTGTGCCCAATTTCGGCTTGTTCAGTCGCGTTGAGCGGACGACGCTCCATGCCGTTCGCGATAACGACCGGCGATCCGCCGCAACTTTGCCATCCAATGAAGGTCGCATCGCCTGTGCGTAAGGACAACCGGTTGCCTCGTGGCGGCGCAGGCCATTTTCAACTTCGATGAAACACCACGAGCGGCGACTTGAAGACAGTACTATCGTGCGCTACAAACATTTAATTATTGTGGCATCACGCAGTTTGATCGGAGTCCTATCAATTCACTGATGAAGGTGGGCGGCTTTTTCCACCGGCGAGTCCGTGCATGGGATGCTGGTCGTCGGCTGAGCGGGGGTGACCGGAATAGTAAAACCGCGGCAAAGCTGGCAATCGGCGCCGACGCAACGGTGCATGCATTGATAAGACCGCGCGGCGTGACCACGCAAAAACAAGAGGAGGTTAGAACGATGAACATAAAGACAGTGGCGGTCGCGCTGGGTGCGATCGTCGGGTTGAGTGCGCCGGCCGCGGCGCAGACCTACACCATCGGCGCCAATCCGCAGGGCTCGTTGTTTTACTCGACCGCCGCGGCGATCGCCAAGGTCGCGGTCGAAAAGACCGGCCTGCAGTTCCGGGTGGCGCCCTATTCCGGCTCGTCCACTTACATTCCGCTGATCGACAAGGGCGAACTCGCCTTTGGCATGTCGAACGGCGCCGAATATGCTTACGCCTATTCCGGCACCGAGCTGTTCAAGGACCACCCGAACAAGAACCTGCGCACCGTGCTGTTCACCTTCCCGATTACAAGCGGTTTCGGCGTGCGCGTGGACTCGCCAATAAAAACCGTCGCCGACCTCAAAGGCAAGAAGGTGCCGGGGGTGTACAGCTCGGGGCGCATCTTTGTTAATCTGCAAAACGCCACGTTGGTCGCGGCCGGCCTGAGCCCCAAGGACGTGGTCATCGTTCCGACGCCCAACTTCGTGGTCGGCGTCAAGGCCTTCATGGATGGCCGCACCGACGCCGGCTACATTCCCCTCAACACCGGCATCGGCAAGCAGGCGATGGCCAAAGTACCCGGCGGCTGGCGCTATCTTTCGATCGGCAACAAGCCGGGTGCCGACGAGAAGATGGCCGCCATCTTGCCGACCTCGCGCTCGGTGAAAGTCAAGCCGGGCAAGAACGCCACCGGCGTGGTGGACGACCCCACGGTCTTGCTGGCGGTCGACATTGCGATGTTTGCCAACGCGAAGGTGCCGGACGACGTGGTCTACAAGGTCGTCAAGACGATCTATGCGGGCAAGCCGGCGCTGATCAAGGCGCTGGGGGCGTTCGCCCGCTTCAACCCGAAAAACATGGCGCACAAGACCCCGGTGCCCTACCATCCCGGCGCGATCAAGGCCTTCAAGGAATTGGGCATTTGGCCGAAATAACCTGATCCGAATCCGGCCAGCGCCGCCGGCGGCAACCGCGCCGGCGGCGTTGCTTTGTAGGAGAGGAGCGCGGCGTTTGACCAGCCAATCCACGGCGCCCCGATCCGAACCGGCGACGGCCGCGCTCTGGCTGGCGCGCGCGTG
>Ga0307417_10000268_pt1 | contig 22491 bp, 22 predicted proteins | sample SalMarWE160210MG_2_FD_202514 | JGI IMG/M metagenome (GOLD analysis project Ga0307417, IMG submission 202514) | Salt marsh sediment microbial communities from the Plum Island Ecosystem LTER, Massachusetts, United States - WE1602-10 | ecosystem: Environmental > Aquatic > Marine > Intertidal zone... | reverse complement strand
ACCCGCGAACGCAGGCCGGCCAGGGTGGTTTCGATGGCGGTCGGGTGATGGGCGAAGTCGTCGTAGACGGTGACGCCGTTGACCGTGCCGCGCACCTCGAGGCGGCGCTTCACGTTCCTGAATCGGGACAGGCCCTCGACGGCCACATGCGGCGCGACGCCGACGTGGCGCGCGGCGGCGATGGCAGCCAGGGCGTTGCTGCGGTTGTGTTCGCCGACCAATTCCCACTCGACCACCCCGGCCGGTTGGTCATCCAGGCTGACCGAGAAGGTCGAGGCGTCAAGCACCTTCGCCTTCCAGCCGAAGCCCGGGCCGGCGAAATATTCCACCTCGCTCCAGCAGCCGCGGCCGAGCACGCGCAGGATGTTTTCGTCGCCGCCGTTGGCCACGACCAGGCCGTTGCCCGGCACGGTGCGGACCAGGTGATGGAACTGGGTTTCGATCGCGGCCAGATCGGGAAAGATGTCGGCGTGGTCGTATTCCAGGTTGTTCAGGATCGCCGTGCGCGGCCGGTAGTGGACGAACTTGGAGCGTTTGTCGAAGAAGGCGGTGTCGTACTCGTCGGCCTCGATCACGAAGAAGGGCGAGTCGGTCAGCCGGGCCGAGACGCCGAAATTCACCGGCACGCCGCCGACCAGGTAGCCGGGGTCGAGCTTGGCGTCCTCCAGTATCCAGGCGAGCATGGCCGAGGTCGTGGTCTTGCCGTGGGTGCCGGCGACGGCCAGGACCCATTTGTCCTTGAGCACGTTCTCGTACAGCCACTGCGGACCGGATAGATAAGGTAGACCGCGGTTGAGGATTTCCTCCATCAAGGGCTGCTTGCCCCGGCTGACCACGTTGCCGATGACGAACACGTCGGCGCCGATGTCGGCCTGCCCGGCGCCGAAACCTTCGATCAGCTCGATGCCCTGGGCCTGCAACTGCGTGCTCATGGGCGGGTAGACCTGGGCGTCGCAGCCGGTGACCTTATGTCCGGCCTGCTTGGCGATGACGGCGATGCCGCCCATGAATGTGCCGCAGATGCCAAGAATGTGGATGTGCATGAACGCCACCGCAGTTGCAATGAACGGGATTATACCGGTGCAGCCGACTCGTAAACCCGCGTACCCGCCCCACGGTCCGGTACGGCGGCCCGCAGAGGCGCCGCTTCCGTGCCATGGGCCATCGTCGGACCGGTTCCGTCAGTGGCCCATGCAAGCAATGCGGCCCCAGCTCACCAAGCCGGGTACGGTTGCCTCCAATCGAACACGGCCCGACATCGAGCCACTGTCTGCTGCCACAACTCCCGGCGCCAGGTACGAGCCACGACGTGGTTTCACCTTAATTTGATGCAATTAACTGGGAGAAGCCTATACTGAAAGTTCATTTTAGTACCCAATGGTGCAGAAATGAGTGGGTTAATGTGGTGACAGCCCACTAATCCGCCCAATGCAACCCCTCGGGCGTCTCATTCAGCCATCCGGAGCAATCACATGCCCAAATCCCAACACACCAACAGGGAAGCCAAGAAGCACGCCCTGCTGACTCCGAAGGAAAAAAAGGCCGTCAAACGACTCAAGAAGCATACCGGCGATGCGGTCCCGTTTATCGTCAAGGGTTCTTGAGCAAGCGATGCCAGGACCTTCGGACGGAGAGACTGAATTCGAGCATTGCAGCGACATTCGTCAAAAGAGCATCCTGCAATACCTTAAAGACAACGGCGAACGGCTTGATTCCGAGATCGCGGCCGAGATGGGCGACTCGCTGGAAAGCATCTGCCAATGCCTGTCGGAGTTGTCATCGAGGGGGGATGTGATCATGTGCCACACGACCCGATACAACGACGGCAACGTGATCGAAGGGACGCTGTGCCGTGCATCGGGTTATTTCAGAATGGCGACCCGCGGCAGAAAGCCCGGCGCAGCGGTAAAAAAGGAGTAGATCCCGGACGTGTTAGAATATCGGTGCTGGCTGCCATCGCCAGACCAGCCTTATTTTGCTCTGCCCCCTCACGCGGCCTGAAGCCCGCCGGCAGAACAATCCAAAAATTGCCAATATATCGCTTCGACGCCAGCCGTCACGCCGCCCCCGCGCGGCCTGTCCGGAACCGACTCTGAACAAGCCCCCGCGATCAGCGCGAGTCTAAACTTACTTTTGTATTGAGGATCAACATATGAATTTCCCCTTGGCCGACCTACCGTGGTGGGGCCTGCTGCTCCTGACGCTGGGACTCACCCACGTCACCATTGCAGCCGTCACCATCTTTCTCCACCGCCACCAGGCGCACCGTTCCCTGGACTTGCACCCTGTCGTCAGCCACTTCTTTCGCTTCTGGCTGTGGTTCACGACCGGCATGGTGACTCGGGAATGGGTCTCCATCCACCGCAAGCACCACGCCAAGTGCGATACCGCCGAAGATCCGCATAGCCCGGTCATCTTCGGCATCCGCCGTGTATTGCTGACGGGTGCGGAGCTTTACCAGCACGAGGCGAAGAATCCCGACACGCTGGCCCGATATGGCCAGAACACACCGGATGACTGGCTCGAACGCCACGTTTACTCCAGGCACCCCGTCTTCGGCCTGGGCACCATGCTGGTTGCCGAAGTGGTCTTGTTCGGCCCGATCGGGCTGACGATCTGGGCCGTGCAGATGATCTGGATTCCGCTGTTCGCCGCCGGTGTGATCAATGGTCTAGGCCACCACATGGGCTACCGCAACCACGCCACGCGCGACGCATCGCGCAATATCGTCCCTTGGGGCATCCTGATCGGCGGCGAGGAGCTGCACAACAATCACCACGCCCACGCCGCCTCGGCGCGACTCTCCACGCGCAAGTGGGAATTCGACCTGGGCTGGGCTTACATCCGCCTGCTGGAAATGGTGGGCCTGGCCAAGGTCCGAAAGGTCGCCCCGGTAATCCACCTACGGCACGACAAGTCCCAGTGCGACACGGCCACGGCGCATGCCATCGTCCGGCACCGACTCGCCGTTTTGATGCGCTATACGAGGATGATCAAACGTACGGTGCGCCAGGAGGTCAAGGCATTGCGGGCACGGGCCATTCCGGGCTTCGAAGACAACCGGGCGCTCGTTGCCGTCAAACGCTGGCTGCAACGGGAGAACACCGAGCTGCCTCCTACCGAAAGGCAGGCGCTCGAACACGCGCTGAACAAAAGCCCGGTGTTGCAAACGATCTACACGATGCGGCAGGAGCTCACCGCACTCTGGAACAGCTCAACGACCGGTCCGGAACAGCTTGCGCGACAGTTCGAGGAATGGTGCCAGCGGGCCGAGGCGACCGGCATCGCCGGCCTGCAGAGGTTTGCCGGAACGCTACGCTGCTACGCCTAGTATCCGCGCAGGGTATCCTGCTGATAAACTTCTAATCGTACTTGTGCTTACGCCGGCAGGACGCTCACAAGGCCTTGCCCCTGAACGGCCTTGGCCGAAGTTGGCTGACATTGGAATGTGTCGGCCATCGGCTGAACGTTCAGCCTTTATTGCCTGGAGACAACTGGCTTGGCGAACACCACGGTCGTGCCCGTAAACCCGGTGAGCCCACGCATATTCTCTGGCAGCGCACACTGAACCACCTTGATGCTCAGACTCAAATACTCGATTGATCTGAATTACGAAATCGACCCGCCCGGCTGTGATCTGGTTCTCAGCATCCATGCCGCGCAAACGCTGCATCAGACCGTAGTAAGCGAGTCGCTGGCCATCAGTCAGTATCTCCCGTCAAGCTTGTACACCGATCCGGTGACACGCTCACGTCTGTTGCGGCTCAAGGCTTTTGCCGGGCCGCTGGCGGTGCGGTATGACGCCATCGTGGACCTGGATCACTACACCGCGCAACCGTCACAGATTGCCGAAGTGCCCGTGGCCAACCTGCCATGGCCGGTGCTGCCCTATATCTATCCCAGCCGATATTGCCAATCCGACCGGCTGCACCGGTTGGCGGTCAAGGAATTTGGCTACTTGTGGCAGGGCTATAGCCGTGTCCAGGCGATCCGAGACTGGGTGTTGAATCATGTCTCCTTTCTTTCCAATTCCTCCACCGGCAACACCAGCGCGCTTGACACCCTGGTGGATGAAGTCGGTGTCTGCCGGGATTTTGCCCATCTGATGATTGCCTTGTGCCGGGCGGTCAACATACCGGCACGCTTCGTCACCGGCATCGACTATGGCGCCAACCCCGAGCTGGGACCGACCGACTTTCATGCCTATGTCGAGGTCTATCTAGGCGACCGCTGGTATATCTTCGATCCCTCGGGCGTCGCCATCCCAATGGGCTTCATACGCATCAGCACGGGCCGCGATGCGGCCGACTCGGCCATCGCCACCTTGTTCGGCGGAGTGCGCGGGGCAGCCCCGGTGATAAAAATCGACCCCATTCCCAACGCGCAAGGCGTCTTGATGGTGCCCCAGCATGTGCCCTATGCGCTATCCACCGACGAGTAATCTTCGGCCGCTGGACAGACGACGAGAGCAACCGGGCCTTTGAACGTTTTGGCAGCCGTTTCCTGCCCTTCCCGTTTCCCGGTAAGAGTTCAGCCGTATCCTGCGCGGGCCTGACGGTTTTTCGAGGTGCCCATCCAAGTCCCAACGGCACGCGGCCGACGCCTTGACTCATGGCCGGCGGGCCAGCCGTTCCGGGCACGGGAACTTAAAGGCTTGAAACCGGCACATACGGCTATGATCGACACATTAATGAACAAGTTGCGCGAATTCGTCGACGGCGTCGCGCCCAGTCCTGAAACCCGCATGCAGCGCGAATCGATTGCGTTACAGGCGGCATGTTGCGACTTGCTGATGGAAGTGGCCCGACTCGACTCCGCCGACAGCGAGCGTAAGCAGTTGCGCGTGGCGGATGCGATGCGGGAACAGTTCGGCGTTTCCGACAATGACCTGGCGGCGCTGATCGAACGCTCGGAGCGCCCGGAAAACCGCCTGACCTCCTACTTCGACCCGGTGAGCATCATCAACCGGCACTTCGACCTGCAGCAGAAGGCGCTATTCGTCGAGCAGCTATGGCGCGTCGCCAAGGTCGACGGCGATATCGACATGTACGAAGACCATCTGGTGCGCAAGCTGTCCGATCTGCTCTACGTGCCACACAGGGATTTCATCCTGGCCAAGAATCGGGTCCAGGCACAGGGGATCTAGCAACCCGTTAAATCCCGGCCGCCTGCTGGTCGGCGTGGTAGCTCGACCGCACCAGCGGCCCGCAGGCCGCATTCCTGAAGCCCATCGCCGCCGCCTCCCGCTCGAAATCGGCGAACCGTTCCGGCGTGACGAAGCGCTCCACGGCGAGGTGGTGGCCGGAGGGTTGCAGGTATTGCCCGACCGTCAGCATCTCGACGCCGTGTGTGCGCAGGTCGCGCATCACCGCCAGCGCCTCGTCGTCGGTCTCGCCCAGACCGAGCATGATGCCGGACTTGGTCGGCACACCGGGCACGCGTTCGGCGAAGCGTTGCAGCAGTTCCAGCGAATGCGCATAGTCGGCGCCCGGCCGCACCGCCTTGTACAGGCGCGGCACGGTTTCCAGGTTGTGGTTCAGCACGTCCGGCGGTTCGGCGGCGAGGATGTCGAGCGCGATGTCGAGCCGGCCCCTGAAATCGGGGATCAGGATCTCGATCCGGGTGCCGGGCGAACGTTCGCGCACGGCCCGGATGCAGGCGGCGAAGTGTTCCGCGCCACCGTCGCGCAGGTCGTCCCGGTCGACCGAGGTGATGACCACGTATTTAAGGTGCATGGCCGCCACCGTCTCGGCCAGTCGGACCGGCTCCGCCGGGTCGGGCGGCAGCGGCTTGCCGTGGCCGACGTCGCAGAACGGGCAACGCCGGGTGCACAGATCGCCCAGGATCATGAAGGTGGCGGTGCCATGGTGGAAACATTCGCCCAGGTTCGGGCAGGCGGCCTCCTCGCACACCGTATGCAGCTTCTGCTCGCGCAGGATGGCCTTGATCCCGGCGACCTCGGGCGAGGCATGCGCCTTGGCCTTGATCCAGGCCGGCAGCTTCAGGCGCGGCTTGGCCTCGACCTTGATCGGGATGCGGGCGGTCTTGGCTGCGCCCCGGTGCAGCGTATTGTCGGCCATCTTGAATCGCAGCGAGGAAAGCTGCATCTTAGCAGGCATGACGACACAGATTCCGGTAACGCTTTTGACGGGTTTTTTGGGCAGCGGCAAGACCACCGTCCTGAATCACTTGCTCAGACATATGCCGCTGACCGCCGTGGTGATGAACGAATTCGGCGAGATCGGCCTCGACCACCAGTTGCTGGAGGAATCGCGCGGCCCGCTGGCCCTGCTTTCCGGCGGTTGCGTCTGCTGCCAGATCCAGGGATCGCTGGCGCCGACGCTGAAGAATCTGTGGCTGGGCCGGGACAAGGGCGACCTGCCGCCCTTCGAGCGGATGATCATCGAAACCACCGGGATTGCCGATCCGGCACCGATCATCGCGACCCTGGTCCAGGACCGCTGGCTGGCGGCGCGCTACCGACTGGACGGCATCGTCACCACGGTCGATGCCATGCTCGGCGCCGGGCAACTGGACGAGCACGTCGAGGCGCGACGCCAGGTCGCCGTGGCCGACCGCCTGCTGTTGACCAAGACCGACCTCGCCACGCCCGAAGCGGCCGAGTGCGCCCGCGCCCGGCTGACCGAACTGAACCCGGCCGCGACGATCCTGACCGTACTGAACGGTGCCGTCGAACCGGCCGCCATCACCGGTTTCGAGCGTCGGGATGCGCCAGTCGAGGCGGTGCGCTGGCTGGCGGCGGAACGCTATGTCAAGGCGGCCCCGTCGCTGCTCGGCGCCAGGCCGACCGTAGCCCCGGCGGATCATGACGGCCGCATCCGTTCGTTCAGCCTGACCTTCGATCACCCGCTCGACGCCCAGGCGGTGACGGCGGCCTTGCAGATGCTGATTTCATTCCGCCCCCGGCAACTCCTGCGCATGAAGGCCATCCTGAACATCGCGGGCGAGAATCGGCCGGTGGTCCTGCACGGCGTGCAGCATGTCCTGTACCCCCCCGCCTATCTGAGCGACTGGCCGGATGACGACCATCACAGCCGATTCGTGTTCATCGTCGACGGGCTGGAAGAGGCATTCATCGCCAGGCTGCTCACCGATTTCATCGGGGCAAACACATCGGCCACATAGACCTACCCAATTGTCAATGGCGTGGCATAATCCGCCATTAATTCGATTCGATAAACAATAGAGGAGTCAGGCGTGGCAACCGCAAACAAGCAAACTGCCGTAAAGCCCGGGGCGTCCACTAAGAAGACAGTTGCCAAGGCCGTAGCCGGCACGAGGGCCGCGACGGCCAGGAAAACGCCGGCAAAAACCACTGCCAAGACCACGTCTGCGGGCAGGGTGGCCGCACCTTCGAAAAAGGTCGCCGCCAAGCCAGCCGCCAAGCCGACTCTGGCCAGGGCTACCGCCACCAAAACCGCGCCGGCCAAGAAGCCCGCCAGCAGACAGGTTGCAAGTGCGGCTTCGGCCAAAAATGCGGCTGCATCGGCCAAGGCAGCTCCGAAGAACACCGCCGCCAAGACGGCGGCGGCCAAACCCGCCGCAAAACCTGCGGCTCGAACCATCCCGCAAACCGCCGCCAAGCTGGCCAAGCCGGCAGCGGCCCAGAAACCATCAGGCAAACCGATGTCAGCAACGAAGAAATCCGCAACCGCTGCCGCGAAAAAATCCACCGGCAAGGCATCCAACGTCGATGTCATCAGCGAAGCCGCATTGCTCAAGATGCCCGAGAAGGACTACATGAACGATGCCCAGCTCGCGTTCTTTCGCCATCGCCTGCAGACGATGCGTGAAGAGATTCTGAACAATGCCCGGGAGACCGGCGAGCACCTGAAGGAAAACGAGGTCTTCGCCGACCCCAACGACCGCGCCACCGTGGAAGAGGAAAACATGCTGGAGCAACGCGTGCGCGACCGCGAACGCAAGCTGTTGAAGAAGATCGACGCATCCCTGCGCCGCATCGATACGGGTGAATACGGCTTCTGCCTGGAAACCGGCGAGCCGATCGGCATCGGTCGCCTCCTGGCCAGACCTACCGCCGAGCTTTCGATCGAAGCCCAGGAAAAGCACGAGCGCCTGGAAAAGCTGTACGCGGATTGATGGCCGGCGCCGCGCGGCCTGGCTGAAACGGCGCCATGAACCTATTTCAACACCTGCTGGTAGGCGCGATACGCGTCTACCAGATCGCCCTCTCACCCTACTTTGGCAGTCAGTGCCGGTTCACGCCGACCTGCTCGGAATACGCCAAGCAGGCGGTCATCCGGCATGGCGCGCTGAAGGGCAGTTGGCTGGCGATCCGCCGCATCGGGCGCTGCCACCCCTACCACCCGGGCGGCCATGACCCGGTGCCCTGACTCAACAGTGATCTGCTCGCGCCCGACATGACCCTGGTCAACATCCTTCTCGCCACCTTCGCCGGTGGCATACTTTCAGTATTCGCCGCCGCCACGCTGTCCCTGACCGTGCTGGCCGACCTGGCCCATCGCCTGGTGGCGTTCTCGGTCGGCATCCTGCTCGCGGTAGCCTTCCTCGACCTCCTGCCCGAAGCGGCCGAGGGTATGGATATGCAACACATCGGGGCCACCGTGATTGCCGGCATCCTGATCTTCTTCGTACTGGAGAAGACCGCCCTCTGGCGCCATGATCACGCCCACCAGCAGCATGAAAAGCATGCCTGCGAACATAGCCACGGCCCGACTCCGACCGGCATGATGATCGTGCTGGGCAGCGCCATGCACAATTTCGTCGACGGCATACTCGTCGCGGCCGCTTTCCTGCAGGACACCTCGCTCGGCGTCGCCACCGCGCTGGCCGTCATCGCACACGAGATCCCGCACGAGATCGGCGACTTCATCGTCCTGCTCAACGCCGGCCATAGCCGCAAGGAATCGCTCTGGCTCAATGTCCTGGCCGGCTCGGGCGCCATGCTGGGCGGACTGATCGGCTGGGCGACGCTGCACGGCGCGCACGGCGTCATTCCTTACGCCATGTCCCTGGCGGTCGCGAGCTTCATCTACATCGCCGTGGCCGACCTGATCCCGGAGTTGCAGGAACATCGCCGGCCACACGATTTTCCGGTGCAGTTGGGGCTGCTGCTGGCCGGCATCGGCGTCGTCCTGCTGGGCATGCGCCTGGAAGCGTGAACACCACCGCAGCCTGCAACCCCAATCCTGCCGAGGCCACGAAACCGACCGGTCTTCTATTTCCTGGTGACAGCGCTAGAATCAAAAGATTGATCCAACAATTGCCGCTTCGATGTTCGAATTCCTGAAAAAAGGCCTTACCCACTCCAAACCGGTCACGCACACCGTGCCCAGGGCCGAGCCCGACCGCAAGACCGTACCGCACACGCAGGCCGGCGAGGCGGGGACGGCACCTGTGATGATGGACGATACGGGTATTGGCATCGAAGTCCAGGAGATGGGGACCCAGCTTCCACCCGAGATCGAACAGGCGGTCATGCAATATGCCGAAGGCCGAACCGACGAGGCGATCACGCTATTGAGCCGTTTTCTGTTCGAGCATCCCGACCACCCATTTCAGCAGGCGTGGCATCTGCTGTTCGATCTCTATGAGCTCACCGGGAAACGCCAGCAGTTCGAGGAACTCGCACTCGACTACGCCGTGCGCTATGAACGCTCACCGCCGACCTGGCGCGAGCACGGCAGCGCCGAGATCAGAAAGACAGCGAACTATCCGAGCTTCGCCTTTTCGGCGAGCCTTGACGAGCATGATGCCCGGGCCCTCGAACAGTGCCGCAAGCAATGGGACCTGGCCGAGGCGGTGCTGCTGGATTTCAGCAAGATCACGGCCCCCTCGGACGATTACGCCGATTTCATACTCGACGTCCTGGATGCCATCGAGTGCCAGGACAAGGTGATCCACCTGGCCGGGGCGGAAGCCTTCGTCGTCCGACTCAATGCGGCGAAGTCGGGGAACAAACTGAACCGCCCGGGTTGGCTTTTGCTGTTGCACCTGCTGCAACTGCAAGGCCTGGTCGACAAATTTGACGATGTTGCGCTCGATTATGCCGTCACCTTCGAACTCTCTCCGCCTTCCTACGTGGCACCCCGGCACCTTGCGGTACAGGAGATGAGCGGCGTGGCGCCTGAGATAGAGGAGGCCGAGCAGCCTGAACCGATGCCGGACGCGCCGTTTGCGCTGCATGGCGTGCTGAACATGTCCTCGGCCGACCAGTTCGAACAATTACGCCAGTCCGCGCAACCACTGAACCAGGTCGTCGTCAGCCTCGCGGACGTGCCGAGAGTCGACTTCACGGCCGTGGGCCTGGTGCTCGACACGGTCATGACACTGGTCAGCTCAGGGAAGCAGGTCGAGTTCGTCGGCGGCAATGGCTTGGTCAACCTGATGCTGCAGATGACCGGGGTCGGACAAGTCGCAACCCTCAAATACGAGACACGAAAATGACTGAGCAATTCCACGGCACCACCATCCTCAGCGTGCGACGCGGCGATCGGGTCGCCCTCGGTGGCGACGGCCAGGTGACGCTCGGCAACGTGGTCATCAAGGCCAGTGCGCGCAAGGTGCGGCGGCTGTACCAGGACCGGATACTGGCCGGTTTCGCGGGCGGCACGGCCGACGCATTCACCCTGTTCGAGCGCTTCGAGGCCAAACTGGAAAAGCATCAGGGTAATCTGGTCCGCAGCGCGGTCGAACTGGCCAAGGACTGGCGCACCGACCGCATCCTGCGCCGGCTGGAGGCGATGCTGACGGTGGCCGACGCCAGCGCGACGCTGATCATCACCGGAGCCGGCGATGTGCTGGAACCGGAATATGGCATCGCCGCCATCGGCAGCGGCGGCTCCTACGCCCAGGCCGCTGCCCGCGCCCTGCTCGAACATACCGAACTCGTGCCCGAGGAGATCGTGCGTCAGGCACTCGGCATCGCGGCCGACATCTGCATCTATACCAACAGCAATTTCACGATAGAGACGTTGGCCTAGGCTCGGTTCAGGATGCCTTGCCCGGCTCGGCATCCAGACCCCAGTCGCCCCAGGTATACCAGTCCTCGCCCATGTATTCGGCCGGGTGCTCGCTGCGCCCGGAACCATTGCCGCACATCAGCGAATCCGCCGGACAATACTTGTCGCAACCCCAGCAAATCCGTTCGGGGTGCTTGGGATGAAGCGGAAATCTCTGCTTCTTTTTCGGCTTCTCCATGGTGGCTCTGATACGTGGCGCCCGGCCGGGTTCATTCCCGTACGGGCCGTTTGGCCAGTTTACGTTGCAAGGTGCGTCGATGCATCTTCAGCGCCCGCGCCGTGGCCGAGATGTTGCCGTCGTGTGCATTCAGGACCTTCTGGATGTGTTCCCATTCCAGCCGATCGACCGACATCGGCTCGTCCGGAGGCGCCACCTCGGCATCGCCGTCCGCACGGCCCAGGGCAGCCAGTATCTCGTCGGCATCGGCCGGCTTGGGGAGGTAGTGCGTGGCGCCCAGCTTGATCGCCTCGACCGCGGTCGCGATGCTGGCGTAGCCGGTCAACAGCCGGATGCGCATATCCGATCGCAAGGCCTTGAGCGGGGCAATCAGTCCGAGGCCCGACTCGTCATCCAGCTTGAGGTCGATCACGGCACAGGAGGGCGGCTCGGCTTGCACCGACTCGAGCGCCGCCGCTAGGTTGTCGGCCGAGGCCACCACGTAGCCACGCCGCTCCAGGGCACGGGCCAGGGTCGAGCGGAACAGCTCGTCGTCATCGACGATCAGGATGGTCCTATCCAGGTCCGCCATCACGCCGCCCCCAGACTGGACAACGGCAGTGCAATACGCGCAACGAGCCCACCGCCCTGGCGCGGCACGAGTTCGACACGACCACCCAGACGCTCCAGCGCGGCCTGGGCCAGCATCAGGCCAACGCCCCAACCCTCCGGCTTGTCACCGGCCAGGGCCAAGCCGGGACCTCGATCCAGAACCTCGAGCTTCAGGCTGCGTTCGTCCCAGTCCGCGGCCAGCGTCAGATCGTTCGGCGAAGCGTCGGCGGCGTTGTTGAGCAGGGTGGTGAGCACCGAAACCAGGCTGGCCTCCTCACGCACCGTCGGCGCCGGTTGCGGCCCGGACAGCTCGAGGCGTACCCGAACCTGCGGCCGCATCAAGCCCCAATGATCGTGTATTTCGTGCAACCAAGTATCCAGCGGTCGGTTCAGGGTCCCGGTGGCCCGGGCCGCGCCGGCCGCAGCGGCCAGCCGGTCCAGCACACCCTTCATGCGTTCTGCCTGGCCCGCCATCGTGCTCAGGCTGGGACCCAGTTCGTCGTCGCCGGCATAGTCGCGCTCCAGTTCCTTGAGCGAGAGCCGCAACGAAGACAGGGGTGTGGCCAGGTCATGGGCGGCGGCGGCGGCCTGCATGCCGAGCGCGAAAAGCTGTTCGTCGCGCAGCGCCTGTTCGCGCGCCAAGGCGAGGTCGGCCTCGCGTTGGTGCAGGGCGCGGCCGAGACGGTTTACGAAGGCGGCGACGAGTGTGGCCGTGAGCAGAAAGTTGAGCCACATCCCGGCCAGGTGCAGGTTGATGGCCTCCTGCTCGCCGACTTCCAGCGTCAGTGGTCGGTAGTAGATGGCCAGCAAGGAATAGAGCGTACCCACCCAGGCCGTCATCGCCCAGGCCGGCCTGGACGGCAGCGCGACGGCGCACAGAATCAGCGGCACCAGCAACAGCGAAATGAAGGGGTTGGCGTAGCCGCCACTGAAATAGACCAGGCCGGCGATGGCGGCGGCATCGGTGGCCAGTTCGGCAAAGACCTCGCCAGGTTCGACCAGAGGCGCCGATCGCCGGCGCAGCATGGCAAACAGATTGAGCGTGCCGTGCAGGGCCAGTATCAGAACCATCGGCGCGAGTGGCAGCCGAACCTGGAAAACGTAGATTGAGCCCAGCACCGCCGGGGTCTCGATTGCCAGCAGTAGCCAGCGCACCGTCACCAGGCGCGATTGAGTGTCGTGGTTGAGAGAATTTTCTATCATGGCATGATTTTACCTGCGACCCTCCTGCGCTCTCGCCATGCGGCAATTTGCCGCAGACACGTCGGTTCGGGTCGAGTTAGTCTACGCGCGTTAATTACCTTGGAGCTCGCGATGTCCTTAGCAAATCCCTTGTGCGCCCTGGGCTTGACCTTGCTCGCCCTGCCCGCCCTGGCCGATACGGTCAAGGTCGACCACCCCTGGGTACGCGCCACGGCGCCCGGCCAGCCGGTCGCGGGCGCGTTCATGGACCTGACCGCAGATGCCGATATGACCTTGGTCGCGGCCGAGAGCGATGCGGCCCAGAAGGTCGAGCTGCATACCATGAGCATGGATAACGGCGTCATGGTCATGCGCCAGGTAAAGGACATCGCCCTGCCCAAGGGCAAGACCGTCAGTCTCGCACCGGGTGGGATGCACATCATGCTGATCGGCCTCAACGGCCAGATCAAACCCGGTGACAACACCGCCATCACCCTGATCGTGAAAAATGCCGCCGGCAAAGAGCAGAAGATCGCCGTCGAAGCCCCGGCCATGGCCATGAAACCGATGGGCGGCATGCAAATGCACTGAACAGCAACAACCGGTGGCCGGCGTTTTGGCAACTAGCGTGACTCGATCACCCGGTTGCGGCCGGCCTCCTTGGCCTGGTAGAGGGCATCGTCCGCCCGCTTGAGGAAATCCTTGCAGCTTTCGCCCGGTTTGTACTCGGCTACCCCCGCGCTGATGGTGATTCGGCCGACACCCTCGAAGGGGGCGCCGGCGATGGCGCCGCGCACCCTTTCCATGAGGAACACCATGTCCTCAAGTGCGGCCCGGCTGGCGATGATCATGAACTCTTCCCCACCCCAACGGGCCAGCAGATCGACGTCGCGCAGGCTCATCCGAACGGTGGTGGCGACATGTTTCAATACCTCGTCGCCCGTATCGTGGCCATAGGTATCGTTGACACGCTTGAAGAGGTCCAAGTCGAACATGCCGATGGAAAATGTTGAACCATAGCGGCTCGTTTTCCGTATTTCTTCGGCCAGTACCTGTTCGATCTTCAACCGGTTCGCGATACCTGTCAGGGCGTCGGTCGTGGCCTGGAGGCGCAATTCCGCCTCGAGCCGCTTGCGGTAGCTGATGTCGATACCCAGACCGACGATGGTGGTGCCCGCCTCGCCGCCGTCGATACGGATACCGTTGATGTGGAACGGTATCGGCAGGCCGCCGCAGGAAACCAGGGACACCTCCATCGAATCCTTGCCGAGCTCCAGGATATCGGTGCAGGAGCGTTCCATGTTCGGCCATTCCCCGGCCAGGACGATATCCCGCAGGTGCATGGTGCGGAGCAGGCTGGTGGGATAACCCAGGATGGATTCCAGGTTACCGTTCCAACGCAGGAAGCGCAGATCCTGGTCCACGAGGTAGAAGATGCCGGGCAGGCTGTTGATGAGGATATTGGTGAAATTCTTCTCGCGCACGGTGGCGCTCCGGGCGGCCTCCTCGGCCCGCTTGCGGTCGCTGATGTCGCGTGCGACGGTGGACAGGTAATCCACGCCATTCTGTTTGTTCTGATGCGCCATCACCAGCAGCGAGACCGGTAAAGGCTGGCCATCCGGCCGCCTCAGGGTAAGTTCTCCCTCCCAGATACCCGAAGCTATGGCCTTGGGATAGGCCTCCCGGCGTAGACGCCTGCCGGCTTCACCGGGATATATATTCTGGATCGACGCGTCCGAGCCGTTCGCGCCCTGGACGTCGCATACGGAACGTGCCCCTTTATTGGCGTACAGACAACGCCCTTCCGGGTCGGTGACGGTGACCAGGTCGGGGGTCGCCTCCAGTATGGTCACCAGCCGTTGGCGCGCCTGCTCCGTCAGTTCACGTTCGATCACGCCGGCCAATGCATCCGCCACGGCACCGAGGAAGGGACGTTCCTGGGGTTGCGGTTGATAGCCCGCACCGACGTACAGACTCAACAGTCCGACCAAGCCCTTGCGCGAGTGGATCGGCTGGCAATAATGACCATGGTCGGGCATACCGTCGAAGCCGATCTCGTGGTCGGCGTCCAGACGGTTACGGAATAGCAATTCACCGCTCTCTGCGGCCTTGCCGCAAAGACAGCGACCGAAAGGCAGGTTGGCGCATTTATCCAACAACTCCGGGGACAGATTGCGGCTGCTGACCATACGTATCATTTTGCGATCCGGGTCCGCCAGAAAGACGGCACCCTTGCGCTCCAGGGACAGCCAATCGACGTCGAACAGCAAGTCCAATGTGCGTCCCAGCTTCTCCTCGAGGCTGATGTCCTCCAGCGACAGGCTCAGTATCTTGCGCAGGGTCTGCTGGGTATCGCGTTCCGTCAGCAGTTCCGCCTTAGCCCGTGCGTGTTCCGCTGCGGTACGCATGGTCTGGATGCCGTAAGACAGGCTGGCCGCGAGCTCCTCCAACAAGCCGGCTTCGTACTCGTCGAAAGCATCGTGCTCGGCGCTCAACATGACCAGACAGCCGAAGGTGTCGTTCCGCCAAGCGAGGGGCAGGGCGATGGCGGACTCGTAACCGAACTCCAACGCGGGCTTGAGCCAAGGCGCAAACGTGGCATTGTTGCGGAGATCCTGGATGATGCTGGCCTGGCCGGTGCGAATGGCGATACCGGCCGGGCCACGGCCGGTATCGCCCTCGGACCAACTGATCCGGATACGGTCGAGGTAATCCCGGTGATGCCCTGCACTGGCCATGAAGCGCACGGTTTTTTCAGGATCGTGCTGTGCATAACCGACCCAGGCGAAACGATGGCCGCCCACTTCCACGGCGATGGTGCAGATCTGCGCCAGAAGCGCCTGCTCGTCGGTGGCGAGTGCCAACGCCCGGTTGGCCGCACGCAGGAAATCCAATGCGCGGCGAACCTGTCTTACGGACGTTTGCATCATGGAACTCCTATGCCTGCCTGGCGTTACGAAGCCCTATCAGGCTTGATGCGATTCGGGCGGGCGGGCCAGTTTCAAACCGATACGTTCACAGCACCCCTTCCTTAACCTTTAGTACAAAATGGATATATAGGCATTGAAAATGCGCCTGGCGGCGCGATGGAGATGATTTGCCCGGGAACCTGGCGGCCCCTGGATACTCAACTGCGCCGGACCGGCTCGATGTGGACGGCATGCGCCCCATCCGTGAGCCAGACTTGGCCGTCCTGGACCGTGCATTGCAAGCGCATGGTGCGGCCGGCCAGAGCGGTCAGGGCCTCGCCGGCCTCAGCGGGCAGGCGCAGCACGGTGAGCCTGTCCATGCGCAGCAGGGCATTCCGGTTCTGTTCCCACCACACGTCCGTGGCACGGCCACCGTAGTTGACCAGCACGACCTGCTCCGCCCGGGCACAGGCCTTGCGCAGCCATTTCTCGTCCGGCTGGCCGACATCGATCCAGAGCCGGATCATCCCGGTCGGATCCTTGGACCATAGATCGGGCTCGTCGTCCACGCACAGCCCCTTGCCGAAGGTCAGGCCATCGCATGCGTAGAGCACGAAGGCGAGCAGCCGGACCATCATCCGCTCCTCGGTTTCGGAGGGATGGCGGGCAAGGGTGAACGCATGGTCCGCATAGTAGTTGCGGTCCAGGTCGGCGATCTGGATATCGGCCTTGTAGACGGTGGCCTTCAATGCCATGAACGATCCTCAGGCAAGGTCACACCAGCCGATTTGACGCAGGCAGTCCGTGAAGTCAGGAGCGGGCGGCGCGGCGAGCCACATCGCCCGGCCATCGTCCGGATGCCGGAAGTCCAGTTCGACCGAAGCCAGCATGAGACGCCGGCAGCCGAAGCGTTCCTGGAAGTAGCGGTTGTGCACGCCCTTGCCATGGCTGGCGTCGCCGATGATGGGGTGGCTGATGTGTTTCATGTGCCGGCGCAGTTGGCGCCGGCGACCGGTCAACGGCTCGAGTTCGACCAGAGCATAGCGGCTGGTCGGGTAGCGGTCGATGCGCACCGCCAGCTCAACGGTTGCCAGCCGACGGTAGCGCGTACGCGCCGGCTGCGGGATGTCATTTTCACCGCGCTGGCCGTATTCGTCCGGCAGGCGGCCGAGGGGGTGGTCGATCAAGCCGGCTGCATCGGGCCAGCCGCGCACCACGGCAAGATAGCGTTTGCCGACTTCGCCCCGTTCGAACTGGCCGCCCAGTGCCGCGGCCGCATCCGGGTCGAGCGCGAACAGCAGGAGTCCCGAAGTACCCTTGTCGAGCCGATGCACGGGCCAGACCATACAGCCGATCTGGTCACGCAACATCTGTACGGCGAAACGGGTTTCGTGGCGGTCCAGGTCGGTGCGGTGGACCAGCAGGCCGGCCGGCTTGTCTATGACGACAAGCCGGTCGTCCCGGTAGACGATGTCTAGACTCAGGCCGACTTGCCTGCGGCATCTTCCTTGGCGATATCGGCGTGGACCTGGGCCATGTCGACTTCCTTGGCCTTGGCGATCAGGTCGTCGAACTGGCCGGCAGGCAGGGCGCCGGGTTGGGCGTAGATGATGACCTTTTCGCGGAAGATCATCAGGGTGGGGATGGAACGGATCTGGAAATGGCCGGCGATGCCCTGCTCGACCTCGGTGTTGACCTTGCCGAAGGTGATGTCCGGATTTTTCTCTGCAGCTGCCTCGAAGACCGGGGCGAAACCCTTGCAAGGGCCACACCAGGGCGCCCAGAAATCGATGATGACAAAATCGTTGTCGAGGATGGTGGACTCGAAGTTTTCTTCGTTGAGGTCGATGACGGCCATGGCGGGCTCCGGCAGATGAGTGAAAAATTTACCTTCACCTTACCATGCCATGCCGATGACGGCCATCATTGCCGGACCGGCGTGGTGGGCACGATCCGTTCCATGTACAGATAGATCACAGGCGTGATGTATAGGGTCAGAAACTGCGACACCAATAGGCCACCGACCACGGCCAGACCGAGCGGCTGACGCGCCTCGGCGCCGGGCCCGATTCCGAGCGCGATGGGCAGCGTGCCGGCCAACGCGGCGAAGGTGGTCATCATGATCGGCCGGAAACGGATCAGACAGGCCTGGCGGATGGCCTCGGCCGGCGCCAGACCCTCGTTGCGCTGCCGGTCGAGTGCGAAGTCGACCATCATGATGGCGTTCTTCTTGACGATGCCGATCAGCATGATGATGCCGACGAAGGCATAGAGGGACAGATCGACCTTGAACAGCAGCAAGGTCAATAGGGCGCCGAGACCGGCCGAGGGCAGCCCGGACAGAATGGTGAGGGGGTGGATGAAGCTCTCGTACAGGATGCCGAGCACGATGTAGACCACCAGCACCGCAACCAGAAGCAGGATGCCGAGGCCCTGTTGTGAACTCTCGAAGGCCTGTGCCGCGCCTTCCAGGCCGGCCGCGACCGATGCCGGCATATGCAGTTCCTGCTTCAGCTTGTCCAGGCGATCGACCGCCTCGCCCAGCGAGACGCCGGGCAGGAGGTTGAACGAGAGGGTCACGGCCGGAAGCTGGCCCTGATGATTGACCGTCAGCACCTGGTTCTTGCGGCTCATGCGCGCCACGGCATCGAGCGGAACCAAGGCGCCGCTGCTCGAACGCACGTACAGGCGAGCGAGCATGCCGGGGGCGGCCTGGAATCTCGGCGCGGCCTCCAGGATCACCTCGTACTGGTCGCTGTCGCCGTAGATGGTCGATATCTGCCGGCCGCCGTAGGCGGACTGCAATGCATCCTCGACCTGGCCGTAGGTCAGGCCGAGCTGGGCCAGCCGGTCACGATCGATATCCAGCACGATGGCCGGGCTCTTGTTGTTGAGGTTGCTGTTGACGTCGACGAAACCGGGCAGTTGCCGCATCCGTTCGAGCAGGATGTCGTTCCAGTGGTAGAGCTCGTCGAGATCGATGTCCTGCAGGGTGTATTGGTAATGCGAACTGGTCAGGTGGCCGGTCAGGCGGATCGGCGGCGGAACCTGCATCGAGACCTTGATGCCTGGGATGGCGGCGAACTTGGGCCGCAGCTCCTGGATGATGCGCTCGGCGGGCAGACGTTCGCCGTAAGGCTTGAGCTTGAACATCATGAAGCCGGTGTTCGAGGTCGCACGCGAACCGCCGGCGCCGACCACCGACATGAATGTTTCGATGTTGGGGTCCTTGGCGACGATGTCGGCAACCTGGCGCTGCTTCTTCACCATGGACTCGAACGAGGCATCCTGCGCCGCCTCGGTGAAGGCGATGATCTGGCCCGAATCGACGTTGGGCAGGAAGCCCTTCGGGATCAACACGTAGAGCGCTGCACTGATAGCGGCGGTGGCGAAAAAGACGAACAGGATCAGGAAAGGCCGCGCGAGCGCCCAGTCGAGCGACAGACGATAGCCGGTCCGTCCCCGCTCGAAGGCCGATTCGAGGGCGTTGTAGATACGGCCGTGCCGCGCAGACTCGGGAGGCCGCAGATAGCGACTCGCCAGCATCGGGGTGAGGGTCAGCGAGACGAAACCGGAAACCAGGATCGCGGCGCCGATGGTGATGGCGAATTCGTGCAGCAGGCGGCCGATGACGCCGCCCATGAACATGACCGGAATGAACACGGCGATCAGCGACAGGGTCATGGAGATGATGGTGAAACCGATCTCGCGCGCACCCTTGATCGCGGCCTCGAACGGCGATTCGCCGGCCTCGATGTGGCGCGAGATGTTTTCCAGCATGACGATGGCGTCGTCGACCACGAAACCGACCGACAGGGTCAGCGCAAGCAGGGACAGGTTATCCAGGCTGAAACCGAGCGCATGCATGGCGGCGAAGGTGCCGATCACCGAGAGCGGCAGCGCCAGCGCCGGTATGGTGGTGGCCGACAGGTTGCGCAGGAAGAGCAGGATCACCAGCACCACCAGGCAGCCTGCCAGCACCAGCGTGAACTGGACCTCGGCGATCGACTGGCTGATCGAGACGCTGCGGTCGTAGAGCACGGACAGCTCGATCGAGGCCGGCAGCTTCTCCTGGAAGGCGGGTAGGATCTTCTTGATCGCCGCGACGGTGGCCAGTGTGTTGGCGTCGGGCTGACGCTGGATGGCGAGCACGATGGCGCGTTTGTCACCAAGCCAGTTGGCGCGCTTGTCGTTCTCCACGCTGTCGATGACCTTGGCCACCTCGTTGAGCCGGACCGGGCTGCCGTTCTTGTAGGCGACGATCAGGGGGCGGTAGGCGGCGGCATCGGCGAGCTGGCCGTCGGTCTTGATCGCGAATACCTGGTGCGGGCCTTCCAGCGTGCCCGTGGGCTTGTTGACGTTGCCGGACTGCACGGCCTGGGTCAGCTCATCGAAGCCGATGCCGCGCGCGGCCAGCTTGTCCGGATCGGCCTGGATGCGCACGGCGTATTTCTGCGAGCCGTAGACGTTGACCTGGGCCACCCCCTCGATGGTCGAGATGCGCTGGGCGAGCTGCGTCTCGGCGTACTGGTCGACCACCGACATGGGCAAGGTGTCGGAACGCATCGCGATATAGAAGATGGCCCGCGCGGCGGGATTGACCTTGCGGAATGACGGTGGCGACGGCATCTCCTCGGGCAGCTTGCGTTGCGCCGAAGCGATGGCCGACTGCACGTCCTGCGCCGCGGCATCGATGCTGCGGTCGAGAGCGAACTGCAGGGTGATCGAGGTCGAACCCAGCGCACTGCGCGAGTTGATCGATTTCACTCCGGCGATGGTCGAGAACTGCGCCTCCAGCGGCGTCGCCACCGTCGCCGCCATGGTCTCGGGCGACGCGCCGGGCAGCGAGGCGGAAACCGTGATGGTCGGGAAATCGACGTTGGGCAGTTCCGCGACCGGCAGGCTGCGATAGGCGATGAGCCCGAAGACCAGGAACGCCACCATGAGCAGCGTGGTCATCACCGGCCGGCGGATGCAAAGCTCGGGCAGTTGCATGATGCGGCCTCAGTGCTTGGCGGACTTGCCGCTGTCTGCGGTCTTGATCTTGACCTTGGACTTTGGCGTCAGCCTGAGGTGGCCATCGGTGATCACCGTCTCCCCGGCCGCCACGCCGGACGAGATGGCGGACAAACCGTCGCGACTGGCGGCGACCGACACCTTGCGGATGGTGATGCTGTCGTCCTTGTTGACGACGTATACCACCGTCCCGTCCGGCCCTTGCTGCACCGCTTCGCTGGGCACCACGACGGCGCCTTTCAACGTCCTCAAGGTCAGTTCCACACGCAGATATTGCCCGGCTGCAAGATGGCCGCCCGCATTGTCCAGACGGGCCTTGACCAGCACCGTGCCCGTGCCGGGATCGACGGCGTTGTCGACGAAATCGACCCGGGCCGGATAGCGTACCTTGGCATCGTCGGGCAATAAGATCTCGGCATTCACCACACCATGACGCATGCGCTCGCGCAGGCCCGCCAGATAGCCCTCCGGTAGCGCAAAGGAAACCAGCAACGGCTGGATCCGGTTGACCACGGCGAGGATGGTGTCGTTGGTCTTGACCGCCGTCCCCGGGAACACCAGTTGCGCGCCGACGAGGCCGGCAATGGGCGCGCGGATGGTGGCATAGCCGAGTTGCAGGCGCGCCGCTTCGACATTGGCCCGATCCGCCGTGACGGTGGCATCCGCGGCTGCGGCCGAGGTGCGCAAGTCCGCCACCTTCTCATCGGAAACGAAACCTTGCAGTTTCAGCAACTGATAGCGTGTGACCTGGGCTTCGGCCTGTCGAGCCAAGGCCTGGTCCTTGGCGAGCACGGCCTCGGCCTGCTTCAGCTTCGCATCCAGGTCGGAGGGATCGAGGTGCAGCAGCACGTCACCCATGTGGACGGACTGACCCTCCTTGTAGCGTACATCCCGGACCTGGCCGTCGATGCGCGATTTGATGCTGACCGATTCGACCGCCTCACCGCGCCCGACCAGATCGAGCACGACCGGCATGTCCTGTGTCTTGGCCTGCACCGCGAGGACTGCGACGGGACCGCTCTTTTTCTTCTCGCCGGCATGATCCTCGTTCATGGCTCTGTGGACGAAGAAATAGATGCCGCCAAGCAGCAACGCGATGAGGAGCAATTTAAGCCAGATGCGCATCGTTAATCTCATGTGGTTCGGGAGTGCGAAGCAAGGTTAGCCGCGTTCGAAATCGTATCCGAAATGGGGTGTGCCGTATGAAACCATGCATGAGAGGGCGCGAAAAAAAGGCGGGGTGATCCCCGCCTTTTCGATGGCCCGGAAGCGTCAGGCAGCCCGGGCTGAGGACTTGGTAACAGCGGCCTTCTTGACAGCAGCCTTCTTGGCGGCGGGCTTGGGTGCAGCAGCGGGTTTGGGTGCGGCCGCCCTCTTGGCGGCAGGTTTCGCGGCAGCAGCCTTGGGTACAGCGGCTTTCTTGACGGCGGGCTTGGCGGCAGCAGCCTTGGGCGCAGCGGCCTTCTTGGCAGCAGGCTTGGCGGCAGCAGCCTTGGGCGCAGCGGCCTTCTTGGCAGCAGGCTTGGCGGCAGCAGCCTTGGGCGCAGCGGCCTTCTTGGCAGCAGGCTTGGCGGCAGCAGCCTTGGGCGCA
>Ga0307417_10000267_pt1 | contig 22517 bp, 18 predicted proteins | sample SalMarWE160210MG_2_FD_202514 | JGI IMG/M metagenome (GOLD analysis project Ga0307417, IMG submission 202514) | Salt marsh sediment microbial communities from the Plum Island Ecosystem LTER, Massachusetts, United States - WE1602-10 | ecosystem: Environmental > Aquatic > Marine > Intertidal zone... | reverse complement strand
CCGGCAAATACCATCCTGATTTTTACCGGGCGCTCTACCATTTTACTCATCACTATTTCGGATTTTTCTCGATATTTAAAAAGCAGCCTGTCATTAAAAAACTGAGACGAGTCGTTGCGCAATACAGGCATATTCCGGGAATGATCAAGTACAGGCGTTTAATGAACAAATATATTTTGAGTGAATAGTTTTAAGTCCTTACGAGTCAGAATTTCATGGAAAGACAATTCGAAAGTGTAAAGAAGGCTTTTTCACGGCAAGCCCTGCAATATGACAGCTATGAAGAAGACCACAGTATTCTGAAATGGATGCGGGAGCAGGTGCATCTGCATGCCATGACTTATTTGAAGCCGGGCGACAATATTCTGGAGATTAATGCCGGTACCGGAATTGATGCGGCATATTTCGCCAAGAAGGGATACCGCGTACATGCCACCGATCTTTCCGAAGAAATGATAAAGCAGCTTGAAAAAAAAGTGGCGCTGTTGAAGCTGCATGATCAAATTACCGCTCAACAGATTTCCTACACAAAATTGGATCGCATCAAGAATCAATTTGACTATGTCTTTTCAAACTTTGGGGGACTCAATTGCATTCCCGATCTAAACCCGGTTGCGAAGAATATCTCCAAATTGTTGAAACCGGAAGGAAGAGTAACTTTGGTCATCATGCCGCCGGTCTGTCCATGGGAGCTTGCCTTGGTTTTTCGAGGATATTTCAAGAGCGCCGTGCGAAGGCTGCATCGCAACGGGGTTTTGGCTCATATTGAGGGGGTACATTTTAAATCTTACTATTTCACCCCAAAACAAGTTCTAGATGCATTTGGAAGAAGTTTTAAGAAAACCGCTCTTCAAGGGCTTGGGTCGGTGAGTCCGCCGCCTTACATGAAAAATTTTCCCAAACGGTACCCCCGTATGTACAAATTTCTGACATTGGTCGACGCACAGCTTTCTCATTTTCCGCCATTCAATTCATGGGCAGATCATTTTATTTTAACGATGCAGTATCTATCAAAAGACAAAACATGAGCGATGGCTGAAGCAATATCTGAGCTATTAAGCTCAAGAACAATCTCATCTACCAAGGGTGTAATTTATTTGTCTAACCCGCAACCATACATGGATTTTGAAAATCTCTATCTAAAAGTGAGGGAAAAGGAAGGCAGGATTTACCCGGATTCGATTGTAGCGCAACTTCCTGATGTGGAAAGAAACCATCCCTTATGCCGTGAATGGCAAGTCAGAGGAAGATCATTGGATAAATTGGAAGCTTATCTGACTCAAAAATCAAACCCGGCAACGATCCTTGAGCTTGGCTGCGGAAACGGATGGATCGCCAATCGATTGGCTCAAATTCCAAATTGTAGCGTATACGCAGTTGATCTGAACCTGCTCGAGTTGGAACAGGGGGCGAGAGTATTCTCCAACACAACTTCATTACGTTTTATTTATGGCGATATTTTTGACAATATCTTTCCTGAAGACAGATTCGATAGTATTTTGATGGCGAGTTCGGTGCAGTATTTTCCGGACATTCAAAAACTAATTGAAAGGCTCCTCGGCTTGTTGAAGGCGGGTGAAGAGATCCATATTATTGACACTCTTTTTTATACAGAAGTATCAGCCGGCGCAGCCCGACAACGCACTATCGATTACTATCAGAAACTCGGTTATCCGGGAATGGCGGATCATTACCATCATCATCATTGGGCCGACCTTGCCGGATTTCGCTACAAAATAAACTATGATCCTGGGAGCAATTTTAACAGGTTTCGAAGGGGAATTCTTAAAAGAACCATATCGCCGTTTCCGTGGATTATAATTCAAAAGTGAATTTGCAAGCATTCTTATGATAAAGCCGACGGAACTTTTTCAGCGAAGCGCAACCCTGCTAACAGATCGAATCCATACTTTGCCAATCGTTATCCTGATGCCCCATAGCGCATGCAATTGCCGCTGTGTGATGTGTGATATTTGGAAGGCGAACCGGAACAAGCGGGAAATCGCCAGAGATGTGCTCGCCAATCATATTGAGGCATTTCGAAAGCTAAAAGTAAAATGGGTGGTGCTCTCCGGGGGCGAGGCGCTGATGCATTCCGATCTCTGGGCGCTCTGTGAAATGCTCAAGGAAATCAACATTAAGATTACAATTCTCTCAACCGGATTGTTGCTAAAGAAATATGCTGAGGAGGCGACTACTTGGTCGGACGAAGTCACGGTTTCGTTGGACGGCAGTGCAGAAATCCACGATAAGATCCGCAACATCCCCAATGCATATCAAAAATTGGAATCGGGCATAAAGGCATTGCGGGAGATTAAGCCCGATTTTCGGGTTACCGGTCGCTGTGTACTGCAGCGGTTGAATTATTTTGACTTGCCGAATATCATTGATTCGGCGGCTGATTTGGGGCTGAGCCAAATCTCCTTTTTCGCCGCGGATGTGTCCAGCACCGCGTTTAACCGCCCGCAGGGGTGGAAGCCGGAAAGGGTGGCGGACGTAGCTCTGACTTCGGAAGAAGCTGCTGAGTTTCGCGAGATCGTTGAGAAGACAATAAAAGAGCATCACGATAAATTTGCCAATGGGTTTATTGCGGAAAGCCCCGAAAAAATGCGAAGGCTGATAACCTATTATTCGGCGCTTAATGGCGATGATGAACTTCCCGTCGTTCATTGCAACGCACCCTGGGTATCCACGGTTATAGAAGCCGATGGCTCAGTGCGTCCTTGTTTTTTCCATCGCACTCTTGGGAATATTCATGATAAACCCCTGCCGGATATTCTAAACTCTTCCGATGCACGTCGCTTTCGCCGACAATTGGATGTGAAACGGGATCCGATTTGCCGCAAGTGCGTCTGCAGCTTGAACCTTAGCTCGCTGAACCCTGTCATCGATTGAACCCGATCCATGAGCACCTATTTCCCCCAAAGACTCGGTTGGTTTTCCAAAAGGCATCCGTTTCTTGTATTGGGATTGATCCTCTTTGGAATCTTATTACTAATCCGTGTCATCAGCGGGTTCAACGGACTCTACGGACAGGACAGTTACGAATATTTAAGGTTTTCCCGGCGCCTGACCGAATTCTTCACCATCGGACGGAATCCCGGCGATTATTTCTGGCCAGTGAACTTTCCCCTGCTCGGCACCATCCTTTCTTTAATCATCAAAAACAACATGATTGCTCTGCAATTGATTTCCATGTTGTCTTTTATTTTCACCGCTATTTACACCTGCCAGTTAATCCAGTTGATTTATCCCGACACCAAAACGGTGGCGTTTTTTTATTTACCTCTTTTCCTCATTCTATCCCCATTTTTATTTCAAACCGCTTTTCTGGTCATGTCGGATATGCTGGCAGTGTTTCTTACCACCGCCGCTATTTTCCATGTGCTAAGATGTCGCCGCGAATTCAGAAGGATAGATTTTTTTCTGGCGGTCTTTTTGGCGGCATCGGCAGTAATGACCCGCTATGCTGTCGCGGTAGTTTTAATAATTCCCAGTGTTCTTCTAGCTATTTCTTTTTTGAAAAGGTTCCGATTTGCAGACCTATTGTTGGGACTCTTGATAATCGCATTTTGCTTAAGTCCGCACCTCTTAATCAAAGGGGCTAATTCTACACAATTTATTGGTCATGAATGGCTGCGATCCTGGTCTATCAAAAATTGGGTTCTCTCCGAATTTACCACAATCGATGGATATCAAAACTATCGATTCCCGAATTTGCTTTATGGATATAGCAATTTCTATTATCCGGGCTTTTTCTTCATCGGAATCGTTCTTTTATTTTTCATTCGGAAGAATGTCTTCCATCGTGAGAATTTCATTCTCGCTTCGACGGCTGTTCTTTACGCTCTATTTTTAGCGGGCATTCCTTTCCAAAACATGCGCTTCTTATTGCTGACTTTTCCTTTGGCGATTGTATTAATGTTCCCTTTCTTTCAGAGGTTCAGACAGAAAGTCCTCACAAAAAATGGTTTGCTGTGGAGTTTTGCTGCAGTGGTTATTCTCGTTCAATTTGCTTTGATTTACAAATACTCCTTAGGAATCTATCGCGCCAATCAAGTTGAAAAGGAAATCGCCGGAACAGTCCTAATTTATGCGGAACGTCCCATTTACACATTTGCAATTGACGGCGCTTTAAGGTGCTACGGAATAGACAGCGATGACATTGTGAATTTGTGGTATGACAAACTCGACTCGGTAAAAATCTCCTCACTGGTTCTATTCAATGAAGGTAAATTTAGACGGCAGTGGCAGGACAAAAATCCCATGATCAACTGGCAATTTATTCACGACAATTATAATTTAGAAAAATTGGAGACATTGCCGGAAGGTTGGGAATTGTTTCTGGTAAGAAGAGAAGTTTATTAATTATGCTAACGGTGATTGGATACGAAATCAATAATATCCTCCTATCCTCCTTCGAAGGGGAAAAGAAAAAGCCCGTCTTTGAAGAGCTTTTCCCGATGCGTCGGGAGGGATTTAGGGGGATGTCTGGCAAAGTTCCGATGCGGAATAAAGACCAGCACAAAACTCTATAATCTCAATCAGATCAAAATATGATCCTATTCTTAGTCCCCGGCTTTCCAAAAGACGAATATGATACCACCTGCATCCCTGCTTTGCAGCAGTATGTCTATCATGTTGCGAAATCAAATCCTGACATCCGAGTTATGGTTATCTCTTTCCAATATCCTTACATGAAACAAAAATACAACTGGAACGGAATCGAAGTCTATCCTTGTGGAGGTGAGGGAAGGAGACGTTTTGGTAGACTGATGACTTGGCTAACGGCAATTAAGTATATCTTGCGGATGAATATTAAGATCAGAGTCAGGCTAATTCACAGCTTTTGGTTGGAGGAATGCACATTTATTGGTCAGCTCGTGTCAAAAATATTGTTGGCAAAACACATTGCTTCAATTATGGGGCAGGATGCGCTTCGGAGAAATCTATATTTGAAATACCTGAATTATTCATCGATGATCACAACCGCCGGATCATTGAACGCTGCCGATACTTTTTACAGTTCCACCCGAAATCGGGTTGACGCAGTTATTCCAATTGGATTAGATGCTGATAATTTTAATTCTAAAATAAGTGCACAATCGAAAAGGATTGATGTATTGGGAGTCGGTTCATTGATTGCCCTGAAGAATTACAAACTTTTTATTGAGATCATTGATGAGCTTGGAAAAGATTTCCCTAAGCTTAAAGCCACAATCATCGGTGAAGGTGTAGAGCGCGATAATCTTGAACGAATGATCAACAAGCATGGATTGCAGAATAACATCGAATTATTGGGCGAGCTTCCCCGTCCCGAAACCATCCGGCACATGTATCAAAGCAAAATCTTGCTACATACTTCTACATACGAAAGCCAAGGATACGTTTTTTTAGAAGCGCTTTATTGCGGACTTACCGTCGTCTGCTTCGATGTCGGTTTTGTGGAGCAGTCCGAAAGAATGCTGGGATGCGCATCAAAAGAAGAAATGACTGAAAACCTGAGACGCCTTCTCAAACAAGATTTGACTTATGAGCCAATCCTGCTTAAATCGATCAATGAGACGGTTGATGAGTTTAAACAAATGTATGACCTCTCTCCTTGATCATGGGGTGGGGTTATTATATTCTAACACGATGACCATGACTCAAATGAAAGGTACTAAAATATTGGGAATCAGAAAATTACTGAACCGGCTTCTGAATAAAGCGCAAGGTCCTCCAGTAATCTCACCGCAAAAGGGATACGAACTTTGGGCTGCCAGTTACGGGGAAGACATGAATCCCGTGCAGAAGCTCGAATCTCAGGCATTGAAGGATTTGCTGCCGCCCCTGGAGGGCTGTGCGGTACTGGATATTGGTTGTGGCAAGGGACGTGTTTCCCGTTTGGCTTTGGAGAGAGGCGCCGAACGAACTGTGGCGATGGACTTTTCTCTGCAGATGCTTCAAGGGGCTATTGCAGAAACACATTCAGCTTCCGTTCATTACTTGGCGGCCAACGCCGCTGCGCTTCCTTTCAAAAGGGAAACGTTTGACGTCGCTATTTGCGCTCTAATGATGGGACATCTCCAAAGCCCCCATGAGGTGTTATCGGAGGTATATAAGGTTCTTCGCACTGGCGGTTTTGTGCTAATCTCGGGTTTTCATCCATATGAAACATTGCGCGGCTCAGTAAGATCCTTCAAGGATCAGAAAGGCAATCGTTCCTATGCCATCGAGCAATATGCGCATTTGTTTGAAGATTACCTGAAAAGCTTTAACGAATTGGGATTCATACTGGAGGATTTGAGAGAGCCAAAGTATCAGGATTTTCCGCTGGTATTTGTGTTGAGAGCCAGAAAAACATCTAAAAACTCATAGGTATCCACGTTTGGACTTGCTCATTAAAAATATTCGAATTCATTCTCGAGGGCAGGAATCGTTCGGTGATTTACGCATCAAAAAGGGAAAGATCATTGAAAGATCCAAAGGGCTGGCGCCCCGAAGCAGCGAGCGCGTTCTGGACTTGTCGGGCTATTTAGCTTTGCCGGGACTGATCAACAGCCATGACCATCTGGGATTGAATTTATTCCCGCGACTGGGTCAACCACCATATCCTAACTTCTACGCTTGGGCTGAGGATATATATCATCCTGAAGAATCACCTATCCGGGATGTCCTTCAAGTTTCATTGGCGGATCGGCTCTGGTGGAGTGCTTATAAGAACCTCATCTCCGGTGTCACGACGGTCGTGCACCACGATCCGTTTTACCGGAAAGTTTTTGACCGGAAATTTCCAATCAAAGTTCTGAAGAAATATGCCTGGTCGCATTCACTCGGATACGGTGATAATCTTCTCAAGGCGTTTGAGAAAAGTCACGGAAGACCCTATATCATTCACGCTGCAGAAGGGGTGGATTCCAAGTCGTCACAGGAAATCAATGGGCTTGAGAGGATAGGCGTCTTGGGAGCAAACACGGTCATAATCCATGGTATCGCCCTTGATGAAGAGGGGATTCAAAAATTATCAAAGGTGGGCGTTAGCATGATCTGGTGTCCAGCTTCGAACCAATTTCTCTATGGAAAAAATGCGCCAGTAGCTCAAACGAAGGATCACCTAAAGGTTGCCTTGGGTACGGATTCAACCCTGAGCGGCTCTCCGACTTTGCTGGATGAGTTGCGCGTAGCTCATCGCACCGGAATGGCGACGTCGGCAGAATTGCTGGAGATGGTAACGACCAATCCGACATCAATTTTTCATCTACAAAATGGCGCGGGCACATTAGAAGAAAGTGCGCCGGCGGATTTGTTCCTCCTACCCTACCGTGGTGAGACGTCAATTGAAACACTACTAAGCGCGACTCCTGCGGAAGTAGCTCTGATAATAGTTGAGGGAGAGCTGCGTCTGGCGAATGAGGATGTCGCGGAAAAACTTGGATTGGGTAGAGCAAATGCGTTGGTAGATGGCGCGCCAAAATGGATCTATGGAGATGTTGCAAGATTGAAAAGTCGTATCCAACAAGTGGTTGGGGGTGATATTCTTTCTAAAAATCCGCTCTGGGGTCTTATGGAAGCAATTTAGCAGGGTAGCCTTGGTTTCACTATCAATCGTTGTTAAATTGATATTCATACTTTTTAAGACGGGATCACCAGTGATTATCTTATACAACCCCACCAGCGCCAATCCACGACAAGCGCCCTTGCCGATGTCGCTGCTATCTCTGGGCGCGGTACTCGAAGATAAATACGAATATGAGATCGTGGACGGCAACTTCATGTCCGATCCAGAAACGGAATTGCTCCGGATCTTACGGGAAAAGAAAGCCTCTGCTCTGGGCATGACAGTGATGCCAGGACCGCAGCTCAATGAGGCGGTGCCGTTGGTGAAGAAGATCAGACAAACATTACCCGATCTGCCAATTATTTGGGGTGGATATTTCCCGACGCAGCACAGCGATGTGGTTCTAAACTCAGGCCATGTGAATTATGTGGCGCACAGTCAGGGGGAGCACACGCTTCTTGAACTGCTCAATGTACTTAACAATGGCGGAACGATCTCCGATGTGAAAGGTATTTCATACTGCGAGAGCGATCAGATAAAAAAGAATCCAACTCGTGCTTTAACGCCGATGGATGAGTTTCCACGGTTTCCCTATCATCGCATCGATATGGAAAAGTATATCCGCAACAACTACATTGGCAGCCGCACCACCGACCATAACTCCAGCTTCGGCTGTCCCTTCGCCTGTAATTTCTGCGCAATTGTGAGCATGACCAATCAACGCTGGCTGCCGGAATCGCCGCAACGGATGGCGGAAAGTCTCGAATTGCTGCGGGAGCGATATGGCGTTAACGGAATTCTCTTCCATGATATGGATTTTTTTATTAAGGAAGCGAGAGTAGCGGAGTTTTGTGACCGCATCAAGAAGTTGGGAATGAACTGGTGGGCATTAGGACGCGTCGATGAACTGCATCGTTACAAAGACTCTACCTGGAAACTGATGAAGCAAAGCGGCTTGAAGATGGTATTTTGTGGGGCGGAAAGCGGTTCGGATGAGATGTTGAAAGAGATGAACAAAGGGGGAAAAGCTTCGACCCAATTGGCGGCGGATCTGGTTGTCAAAATGAAATCATATGGCATCGTTCCGGAATACTCCTTTGTACTGGGCAATCCCCCCGATCCGGACGGGGATATCGAGATTACTTTCAATTTTATTCGCAAACTGAAAAAGCTTAACCCGGCATTGGAGCTGATTCTCTACACGTACACCCCGGTTCCGATGGATGCTAGCGGTGGCAATTTGTATGAGAAGGCAAAAGCTGCCGGCTTTGCCTTTCCGCGCACGCTGGAGGAATGGGTGGAAGAGCCCTGGCGCAGTTTTGCTTTACGCCGCGATCCTAAAACCCCCTGGCTTGACGGAAGAATATATTCCAAAATCCGTAATTTCGAGCGGGTCATCAATGCATATTATCCTACCACAACCGACATAAAGTTGACCGGAATGCGGGAAAAAATTCTGAAATTGTTCGGCGGCTGGCGGTATAAATTGCGCTTTTACAGTTCCCCTATTGAATTGCGAATTTTACAAAGACTCTTTGCCTATCAGCGACCGGAGACCACCGGCTTTTGAATGAATGCATTAGTCCGCAGGTTGAAATGCGTGGAAAACACTGGCTATGAATCCAAGCAAATTGAGCGGAGCAAAAATTCGACGAAGGCTCTCCCTCATCACCGCCAATTCCGCTCACAATTTACTCCTGCCCATTCTCAACATCTTTATATCCCTGTTGGTTATTCGATTCGCTTCCAATAAACTGTGGGGCGAGTTTGTCTACATATTAATCCTGGTGAATTTCGCAACTCACATTTTGCAGTGGGGCAACAGAGACTATTTACTGCGGGAATTCAGCTTTAATCCGGCGTCAATGGCAACGCTTTGGCAAACCAGCCTGCTGAGCCGCCTTCTGCTTTTATTCCTCTTTATCCCCATTATTGCTTTTTTAAACCTGCCGTTTGCAATAAAACTTGCACTGGTACTTTGGGTTTTCTTTGCGTTCGTCTTTCAATCATTCAATGTGATGGTTATTTTCAAACAACGGTTCAAAACAGCGCTATTTTTGGATATCATCGTCTTATCGATTTTGATAATCTGTATCGTCGTCTTTAGAAGCGCTTTAAGCCGCAACTTCTTGATTCTCCTTTTTACCCTGCAGTTTTTTGTAAAGATGGTAACTCTGGGTTATGTTTTCCGAAAAGATTTATTTACAAAATATTTGGGTCGAGTTGAGCCGGCATTTATTGTAATGGCGCTACCATTTTTTATGGTGGGATTCAGCGGAATGCTCACATCGAGGATGGACCTTTATTGTGTTGCTTATTTTTTATCGGACCACGAGGTTGGGCAGTATCAGGTTTTTATCAACCTCCTGCTCTACCTTCAGGGAATTGCATCATTCATTATTGCTCCTTTCATCAAATACATTTACCGGCTTCCGGCGAAAACGATAAAGAAGACGATTTCCTTAATGACAGTGGTTGGAATTCTGATTAACATCCCGGCAATTGCCGTGGTTTATTTCCTTATCTCATATTATTACCGCTTTGAGTTTTCTGCAGATATGTTTTTTATTGCTTACGCTTTTATTATTCCGGTTTATTTTTATATTATCGAAGTGCAGATGCTGTTTCGGAATTACCGGCAGAAGGTTGTCGTTTTTCTTTGTCTTTTTTATGCCGTCATCAACTTGATTTTAAATATTTTTCTAATTCCTTTATGGGGAATCAAAGGAGCGCTTATTTCCAGCACTCTTGTGCAATGGTTGCTGCTTTTATCTTATTTTGTCTCCGTTAAACGATTACAAAAGGCAGAGGGGATTTAGAGGAGTGAGCATCGCCAGTTTAAGTTTTCATACAATTTTAGCTAAAATGAGGAGATGATTATGACTCGCCAAGAAGCTTTTGCATTACTCACCGAATTTACCAAGAAAGAAGGTTTAATTAAACACGCCCTTGCAGTCGAAGCTGCGATGCGAGCATATGCGAAAAAATTTGGTGAAGATGATGAAGCCTGGGGAATCGTCGGATTAATCCATGATTTCGATTATGAGAAATATCCCTCCATGGAGGATCATCCGTTTAAAGGAGCCGAGATTCTGCGCCAGCGCGGCTATCCTCAAGAATGGATTGAGGCGATTCTGGGGCATGGAGACCATACCGGAGTACCGCGAAAAACGCAGATGGCGAAAACATTATTCGCGGTAGATGAACTCAGTGGTTTTATAACGGCTGTTGCGTATGTACGGCCTAATAAAAAGCTCTCCGAAGTTAAAGTAAAATCAGTTAAGAAGAAGATGAAAGACAAAGCCTTCGCCCGGCAGGTGAGCCGCGAGGATATGCACAGAGGCGCCGAAGAATTAGGCGAGGAGCTTGAGGAGCATATTGATTTCGTCATTAAGGCAATGCAGAGCATTTCAGATCAATTAGGGTTGTGACCATATTGTCACTGAAATCAATTTTCAGCTTCTGGTTAATTAGCCCATTCTACTTGTTCCATTACAAACCAGCAAGGTCAGTGGCGTGGCAATCCGTTTGCAAAAGAATTCGTTCATTCCTATATTCACAAGAAATTGTAACCTAATATAATGGTTAGCGTAATTAATGGATGTAAACCAGAGAAAGCTTGAAGATCACAAGTTAATTAACCAGGCTCGCAAAGGGGACCAAAAAGCATTTGAATCATTACTGAATAAATACCGTAATCTGGTATATCATGTGATGATTAAAATGGTGGGTAACTCACAGGAAGCTGAGGATTTGACTCAGGAGGCATTTATTAAAGCATTTAATGCGCTAACATCTTTTAATGAGGAATTTGCATTTTCAACCTGGCTGATGAAAATCGCCACCAACAATTGTATCGATTTTCTCAGAAAGAAAAAATTGAGGGTGTTTTCCATAAATGAACCCATACAATATAAAGATGAAGAATTGCAGTATGAAATTCCCGATCAGGAGCTGACCCCGGACCGGAAGATGCTGGCGGAGGAAAGATCAAGATTCATTAACGATGCCATTCAGTCGCTTCCGCCTCGTTACCGGCATGTAATCTTGCTTCGTCACAAGGAGGAAAAATCATACGAAGAAATTGCCGAAATTCTGAATTTGCCTTTAGGAACGGTAAAAGCGAGAATCTTCAGAGCCCGGGAAATGCTTAATAAGAAAATTAGAAATTTAGATTGAGAAGGAAATAAAGTGTTTATTAGAATTATTACATTTTTGGTAATTCTCTCTATGTTGTTAACTGCGGATGACAGAGAGAGCACCGAAATTACCAAAAGCGTTAATCAGACGTCGGAAAAAGAGATCCATGTTGATATCACCCTTGGGAATGGCAAGATTTATTTGGAGAAAGGATCGCCGCAAAAAGTTTTTGAAGGGGAATTCACATATGAGCAGCGCGCCCCGGAAGTTAATTATGAAATTGTTGGTGAAGATGGTCGTCTGACAATTCAATTTGATGAAATCAATAACAGGGAAAAGGGAGAGGAAAAGAAATTTAGTCATTTATCTTCCCTGGATGATTTATATGGAAATGAATGCCGGCTAAAGCTGTCGCCAAACTTGCCTATTGTTTTAACCCTGGATTTAGGGGTTATTAAGGGGGAAATGAATCTTGGAGGACTCCAGCTTAGGGAGATCAGCCTGTCTTCCGGAGTGAGCAAGGTGCATATTAATTTCAATGAACCAAATCCGATTTCGCTGGAATACTTTGATGTTGAGGCAGGCGTCGGCGCATTGGAAATATCCAATTTAGGAAATGCCAATTTTAAGCATTTCAAATTTGAGGGGGGCATTGGAAAATACATACTGGATTTTGCCGGAAGTAGCTATAAAGAATCAAAAGTGGATATTAGCGTTGGATTAGGCAAGGTGAAGCTTTACTTACCCCAATCTGTAGGAGTCAGAATGAAAGTTGATAAATCCTTTCTCTGCTCATTCTCCATAGATGATATTTATAAAAAGAATGATTTCTATTACAACGAGAATTGGGGAAAGAATGATAATAGTCTGGATATGAATATTGAGACTGGCATTGGGAGATTATCTGTTGTTTGGATTGGGGATTAAAAATCGTATATAATACTGACCGGACGCTCCGAGCGTCCGGTCAGTTAATCAGTTCGAAGAATTAGCTACACCCGCTGGTTGAACCGCACTCAATGCATTTATAACAATTGCCATTGCGAACCATGATATGTCCGCATTCCGGGCAATAGGGTGCATCCGCCTGTTGCACGAAGACAATCTTTTCCCTTTCCTCGATTTTCGCTCTTTCTATATTTATCTGGCCATTAGCAGACTCATTTTTAGCGCTGGCAGTGATTGGAGTTTCTATGCTATCTTTACTTTCTTCTCCGGCAAATTTTTCATCCATGTATTTCTTCCTTTCCTCGAGGGGGAGGAATTTAATGGCAAGCCAGCGGAAAATATAATCCATGACTGACTTTGCATAAGGCACATCCTTATTGCCCGTAAATCCGGAGGGTTCGAATCTTGTATGGGTAAATTTATTGATCAGCACTTTGAGTGGGACACCGTATTGCAATGCCATTGATATTGCTGTGGCAAATACATCCATTAGTCCTGATACGAATGATCCTTCCTTTGCCTGAGTTATAAAAATTTCTCCCGGTGAGCCGTCTTCATATTTTCCGACTGTGATATATCCTTCATGCCCGCCAACAGAAAACTTATGCGTTATGGATTCCCGTTCATCCGGCAACCGGCGCCGGTAAGGTCTTCCGTATTCCTTAATGGTATCTTTGGCAGTTGAGAGTGGCTGGGTCCGTTTTGAATTATCACGATAAATGGCAATCGCTTTTAATCCCATTTTCCAGGAGTGGAGATATGCCTCCATAATTTCGTCTACGGTTATTTCCTCGGGAACATTTACGGTTTTGGAAATCGCGCCTGAAATAAATGGCTGCGCGGCGGCCATCATTTTCACATGTCCCATATAGCTTATCGAACGGATGCCGCGTTTGGGCTTAAAAGCGCAATCAAAGACGGGTAGATGCTCATCTTTGAGTTGGGGAGCGCCTTCGATTGTATCATTGTCATTGATGTAAGCGACAATTTGATTGATAGTTTCGTCATCATATCCGAGCTTCACAAGACCTTTTTGGACGGTATTGTTGATAATTTTAATTAATCCACCGCCCACCAACTTTTTATATTTCACTAATGCAATGTCCGGTTCGATGCCGGTGGTATCGCAGTCCATCATAAACGCAATGGTGCCGGTCGGCGCCAGAACAGTGACCTGAGCGTTCCGGTAGCCGTTTTTCTCGCCCAAATCGTATGCTTCGTCCCAAACGGAAACTGCTGCTTCAAACAATCGATCCGAGATATATTCTTTATCGATCTCCAGTGAAGCTTCCCGATGCTTGTTGATCACCCTTAGCATGGCATCCTGGTTTTTAGGATATTCCTCAAAGGGACCGACATGCCCGGCAAGTTCCGCCGAAGTTGCATAAGCCTGTCCGCACAGAATGGAAGTAACTGCACCGGCATAAGAACGACCTTCATCACTGTCATAAGGAAATCCGGCTGACATTAAAAGGGCTCCCAGGTTTGCATATCCCAAACCGAGGGTTCGGAAGAGATGAGATCTTTTGGTTATTTCAGGGCGTGGGTAGCTGGAGTTATCGACCAGAATCTCCATTGCGGTAATCAGGGTTCTCACCGCCATCCGATAATCTTCGATATTAAATTTGCCGTCATCGTCAAGGAATTTCATTAAGTTAAGCGATGCCAGATTACAGGCAGTATTATCAACAAACATATATTCCGAGCAGGGATTGGAAGCATTGATTCTATCGGAGTTCGGACAGGTATGCCAATCATTTATGGTGGTGTCAAACTGCATCCCCGGATCGCCGCAATAAAAGGTTGAATCGGCTATCATAAACATCAAATCACGCGCCCGGTATTCGTCCATCGGTTTTCCATCAGTTACGGCTTTAGTTATCCATACCTTGTCTTCTTCAACCGCTTGCATAAATTCGTCCGTTGCCCGGACGCTGTGATTGGCGTTTTGAAAAAAGATTGAAGTATATGCTTCGCCGTCAATCGCACTGTCGTATCCGGCATCAATTAGCGTTTGTGCTTTCTTCTCTTCATTGACTTTGCAGTTGATGAATTCCTCGATGTCCGGATGATCGGCATTGAGGATAACCATTTTGGCAGCGCGGCGTGTCCTGCCGCCGCTTTTGATAACACCGGCAAAGGCATCGAATCCCCTCATGAACGAGACCGGACCGGAGGCAATTCCGCCGCCTGAAAGAGATTCTTTTGAGGAACGCAAAGTGGAAAAATTGGTGCCGGTACCGGAGCCGAACTTAAACAGCATGCCTTCGATTTTGGCTAAATCAAGAATGCCGCCCATCGTATCTTCAATGGAATTTATAAAGCATGCCGAGCACTGCGGTTTTTCTTCAATACCAACATTAAACCAGACCGGACTATTGAATGCGGCGTATTGATTGACGAGCAAATAGGTTAATTCTTTATAAAAAACTTCTCCGTCTTTATTGGAAGCAAAGTAGCCGTCTTTTATCCCCCAATCGGCAATGGTTCGGGAAACCCGGTTAATCAATTGCTTGACGCTGTTTTCTCTTTCAGGAGTGTTGAGTTTGCCGCTGAAATACTTGGATACGACAACATTAGTAGCGATCTGAGACCAGGTTTTAGGAACTTCAACATTCTTTTGTTCGAATATCACCTTATCATTCGCATCTGCAATGGTAGCATCTCGCTTTTCCCATTCAATCTCGTCGAACGGATGGGTTTTCTCTTGGGAAAAGTAATGCTCGAATTTTATCCCCCCAACAGATTCTGCAACAATTGGTGATCCGGATCTGTGCTCAGTGGTTCCGTTTTCGCCGTTTCCGGAATTTGAGGAAAGCTCTGAATCCTTATCAGTCAGAATTTCTGAGGATTTTTTTTCAGACATTCCATGCCTCCAATCTTGAATGTAGTTTATGGATAGATTGATATTATTATCAAATCTTGGTTAAAAAAAGTCCGGTCTAATTTTGAGAGAAGCTCCCCCTTGGGAACAAAAGATAAGACTCGATATCCGAAATGTCAACAGCAAATTTTAGTGAACAAAGGTTTTATATTTCGATCTTCTCAGAAATCAACCTATTTAAGCGATTGCACAAAATGATCTGCAAAATATTTTTTATTTTTTTATATTGCACCTGTAAATTTCAAATCTGGCTTAGAAAAAAAAGCAATCGTAAATTATAAAATAACAGAAGGATAGGCATGAATACAGCTAAAGACATTTCTGCAAATTTTCCATTTGGCCCAAACTATATTGAAATTCATGACTCGCAAATGCACTACATTGAGGAGGGGGCAGGCGACCCAATGCTTTTCCTACATGGAAATCCAACCTCATCCTATTTATGGCGAAATATCATCCCATATCTTTCTGATCATGGAAGATGCATTGCCCTCGACCTGATCGGTTTTGGAAAGTCAGATAAACCTGATATTCAATATAGATTTTTTGACCACGTGAAATATGTTGAAGGCTTTATCGATAAAATGGGATTAGGAAATATCACGCTGATTATTCATGATTGGGGTTCCGCTCTTGGCTTCCATTATGCCATGCGCCATGAAAACAATATCAAAGGAATTGCTTTTATGGAAGCCATTTTGACGCCGATGAAATGGTCGGATTTTCCGTCAGGATTCCGGATAGGTTTCAGGCTGTTTCGGATGCCCGTTATTGGATGGTTTTTGATCGGCATTATGAATATGTTTGTGGAGCAGATTCTCCCCAAAGCAACGGTTAGAAAGTTCACCAAAGAGGAAATGGCTTATTACCGTGAACCATTTCGAAACCTCAAAAGCCGCCGCCCGGTTTGGCGCTGGCCTAATGAAGTTCCTATTCAAGGAAAGCCTGCGGATGTCAATGAAGCAGTAGAGCAATATCGGGAAAGACTCCGTAAGTCTGACCTACCCAAGATACTTTTTCATGCCCGTCCGGGTGGAATTATGCCCAAACCTGTAGTTGAGTGGTGCAGACAGAATTTGAAGAATCTTAAGACTATTGATATCGGGCAGGGAATTCATTATCTGCAGGAGGATAATCCACATTTGATTGGGAAGGAGTTGGCGGAGTGGTATCAGAATCTATGAATGAAATACACTCAAAAACTTCCTTCTACCAGGCAGCAATTGTTGACACCACTGCTACGGAATCTCAACTGAAAACAGGGAATATTTTAAAGTTGTTTGATGATTATATCTTCCTTTTGTAGATTACATCTCGCATGAATAATAAAATACATTCTTCCAAAATCCAGGGGATATGAATATGAGGAACTTTCGCAAACTTCGGAATCATGCAAGTATTATTGCCTTATTTTTTCTTTTGGCTGCAGCCTTCCTGATTTTCACTTCTCTTAAGCCCGGGAAAGAAACCGCTAAAGATGGAAAAACAACTTCCACTGCGCAGGAGCCTCTTGAAATTCGGGATGATCCTTACGTTTATATCCCCCGTGAAGGGCGGGTAACCTCACCGGCTTACCGTTTTTCAAGCACCGATTTTTTTGCTACTCAGGTAAATGTAATTGACACCAACCTGAACATCGTTGGCGATGCTGCAAACGAACCATCAATTGCGGTGGACCCAACCGATCCCAACCGAATGGCAATCGGCTGGCGGCAATTTGATACGGTAAACAATAATTTCAGACAAGCTGGTTATGCCTTCACCAATGATGGCGGACAAGTCTGGACATTCCCCGGGGTGATTGAACCTGGTGTTTTTCGCTCCGATCCGGTGTTGGATTCTGATTCATCAGGAATTTTTTACTACAACAGTCTAACAGTTGTCGGTCCCAACTCCGATTACCAATGCGATGTGTTTAAATCTACCGATGGCGGTGCTACCTGGGATATGGGAACATTTGCCCAGGGAGGTGACAAGCAGTGGATGGTTATCGATAAAACCGGCGGCATCAGTGATGGCCACATTTATTCCTACTGGACACAATTTTTTAGCATTTGCTTCCCCGGTTTTTTTACCCGCTCCGTTAATCAGGGAGCCAGTTATGAGAATTGCGTCCAAATTCCGGATTCACCGCAATGGGGAACCCTGGCCGTAGGCCCCAACGGCGAGCTTTATGTCGGCGGGATAGATAATGATTTTGTGGTTGCCAGATCTTCCAATGCACAAGATTCCAGCCAAATTGTTTCATGGGATTTTTCTTCGTCGGTCAGTCTGGATGGCGACATCGGCTATGGAGGAGGTCCCAATCCTGGAGGTCTTTCAGGTCAAACATGGATCGCTGTTGATCGCTCCAACGGTCCCTATCAAGGCAATGTTTATTTACTCTGTTCGGTTGAGCCTTATTCTGGCCCCGATCCTCTGAATGTCATGTTTAGCCGCAGCACCGACGGCGGCGTTTCCTGGAGTACCCCCGTGCGGGTGAATGATGATCCCGGCACCTCCGCCTGGCAATGGTTTGGCACAATGTCCGTGGCTCCTGACGGTCGCATCGATGTGGTCTGGCTGGATACACGGGATAATCCCGGTACTTATCTTTCTTCACTCTACTATGCCTATTCAGTGGATGGCGGCGCAACCTGGTCGCAAAACGAGCGGCTTTCCATGGCTTTCGATCCCCACATCGGCTGGCCCCAGCAAGATAAAATGGGAGATTATTTCGATATGGTCTCGGATGAGAACGGAGCTAATCTGGCATGGGCTGGCACATTTAATGGTGAACAGGATGTTTATTACGGTCGTATCACACTACTATTGACATCTATAAATGACCAAAGTAACAAATCTGAAGCAGCGGATAGATACACTCTTTTCCAGAACTTCCCCAATCCCTTCAATCCTGAAACAGCCATTGAATTTTCTATTCCAAACTCTGAGTTTGTGACCTTAAAGATTTACAATATTTTGGGCGAGGAGGTAACTACCCTGGTTTCCGAAAGACTAACTGCCGGACGACATAAATACGAATGGGATGCCAGCCGATTGACGAGCGGGATTTATTTGTATCGTTTGGAATCAGGTTCATTCCGACAGACCAAAAAACTTATTCTACTCAAGTAGGTAGTAACAACCAATCAAGAAAAAGGCGGTTCAACATTGAAATGTTGTTAATCGCCCTTTTCTATTTCCCCAATCTTAAAATTGCATATCTAAAAAACTGTGCCTATTTTGTAAAAATGACGCCTCTTTGTGTAGGCATGCATGAAATACATACTGACTACCCTTAACCATTTAGAAACGAACGAGTTTGTACAAACCCTATATTTTTAAGAGCCAGTTTTAAGATAGAATCCGGAAGGATTCAAACACCTTAACCTTTAGTAATTGGAAAGCTCTTTATTTGCAAGACTTTTGAAACTTGTAAACTAATTATGAAGATGCAGGGTCATGAATCCCGTTAAATCCATATTTGGTTATTTCTTGATCCTACTCCTATGTAGCGCGTACGCTTACTCCCAGGAGTCCGACCTCAAATTCGACCATATTGGACGCGAGCAGGGTCTGACCGCAAGCTCCGTCTTGAGCATCCTGCAAGACCGTCAGGGTTTCATGTGGTTTGGTACGGATGACGGGCTTTTCAGGTACGATGGCTACAGAATGACCCCCTACAAGTACGATCCGCTGGATTCGACCTCGCTGGGAAATAACAACGTCTTTGCAATTCTGGAAGATCGAAATGGGACGCTGTGGTTTGGCACAGCCGGTGGTGGACTTAACCGTTTTGATCGTGAAAAGGAACAGTTCATTCGCTATAGACATGACCCGGATGATCCAAACAGTCTCAGCTTTTACGTCGTTTCTGCACTCTATGAAGATCGCAATGGCGACCTGTGGGTGGGAACCTCCAGCGGCCTGAACCGGCTCGATATAGAGACTGGAAAGATCACTCGGTTTGTACACGATCCCGGCGATCCGAATAGTATGAATCCAAATTGGATTCGCTCCATTTGTGAAGATAGTACAGGTGCCATTTGGGTTGGCACGGATGGCGGTATCAGCCGACTCGATCGGGAGCTGGGCAAATTCACGCATTTTGTCGAGAATCGCAAAATCCCCGGCAGCCTCAGCAGCAATGCTGTTACCGCTATTTTAAAAGATCATTCCGGAACTATGTGGATTGGTTCCTGGGGAGGACTGGATCGTTTCAATCAAGAAGATCAACGATTTAAAAATTTTTCCACGGAGAGCATTGTCACGTCCATCTGTGAAGATCATGCGGGCACACTGTGGATCGGGACAAATAATCGCCTTTTATTATTTGACAGCAAAACCGGCAGGTTTACACGATTTGTTCATGATCCGGCAAATAGCTACAGTCTGAGCAGCAATGAAATTCAAACGATTTATGAGGACCGTACCGGAACGCTTTGGATTGGGACACGAAATGGCATTAACCGGCTGGACCGGGAACAGTATCGCTTTAAACAAATCGTTCACAACCCGAACGACGCAAACAGTCTCAGCCACAAAAGTGCGGTTGCTATTCATGAGGGCCATACCGGCGCACTTTGGATCGCTACCTCGGAAGGTACGGGCCGCGATGCGGATAATGGCCTCAATAAGCTCGATCGGGAAACCGGGCGGTTTTACCATTCATTCCCCGGTTTGGAAAGGAAGGATATTCGAGATGGATTTGGTATTAGCTATATATACCAAGATCATATGGGCATCCTTTGGATCGGCACCTGGTTTGGACTGGGCCGGTATGATCCGGAGCAGGAACAATTCACTAGATTCGTGCACAATCCCGACGATCCGCATAGCCTAAGTGGCAATTTTGTTTGGAGAATCTACGAAGACCGAGCCGGCACGCTTTGGATCGGAATCAATAAAGACGGCCCCATCGGGGTAGACAGGTTTGATCGAGTGCAGGAACGATTCAGCCGCATTGAATTTCTTGCTGAAGTATCATACGGTATGAAGCAAAGGAATGGCGTCCACTCGATCTCCGAAGGACAATCCGGGCGGCTTTGGTTTGCAACCATGGGCGACGGCATATTTTTATTGAATCCGGATGGCAATGAGTTTATTCAATTTACCTATGAGCCGGGTAATCCGAATAGCCTGAGCAGCAGTTGGGTTGGTGTTGTTCATGAAGATCGTTCGGGAAAGGTCTGGGCGGCACCTTGGTACGGCGGACTGAACAAACTGGACCCGGAAAGCGGACAGGTGACGATTTATGCCGAGAAGGACGGTCTTCCAAGCAACTACATCTCGAGCATCACCGAAGATGACCACGGACATTTATGGCTGACCACCAAAAATGGATTATCACGCTTTGATCCTCACGGTGAAACGTTTAAAAATTTTGACAGCAATGATGGTTTGGTGAACACCGACTTTGATTCCTGGAATGCAAGTCTTAAAAGCAAAAGTGGAGAAGTATATTTTGGCGGAGAAAAAGGCATCGATTATGTTCATCCCGACAGCATCCGGGACAATCCGTACATCCCGCCAGTAGTATTCACCAGGTTTTCCCGCTACAACAGCGGCGACCCCAATGGCAGCATCATTATCGAAAAAGGGGTTACCGAAAGACAGCGATATGATCTCACTTACCAGGATCACACACTGACTTTTGAATTTGCCGCTCTGAATTTCCGCAATCCCCAAAAAAATCAGTATGCCTACAAGCTGGAAGGCTTTGATGACAATTGGATCCATCTCGGCAACAAGCATGATGTGACCTTCACTAACCTTGATCCCGGCGAGTACATCTTGCGCGTCAAAGGCTCCAACAACGACGGCATCTGGAACGAAGAAGGCGCCTCGCTGGTCATCAATATCAGCCCGCCCTGGTGGCGAACCGGCTGGGCATATGCGTTTTATGTTATTTTGTTTGGTTTGATATTGTATGGCGTGCGACGATTTGAACTGAAACGAGCACATCTTAAAAGTGCGTTAGAAAAAAGCAGCTTTGAATCGAGGAAGCTCAAAGAAGTCGATGAAATGAAATCACGCTTCTTTGCCAATATTTCTCATGAATTCCGCACACCGCTCACCTTGATTCTGGGACCGCTGCAAAAGTTTTTGTCCGTTAGCAAGGATACGGAAAGCCATAAAGATGTTCTTGTTATGCAGAGAAATGCCCGCCGGCTGCAGCAACTCATCGATCAACTACTTGATCTTTCAAAAGTCGAAGCAGGGCGAATGCCGCTGCAGGCACAGCCGGACGATATTGTGCAACGAATCAGGGAATGGACGGCGTCCTTTGTCTCGCTGGCAGAAAGCCGAAATATAACCCTGGATTTGAACTTCCCGGAACAGCCCATAAATGCATATTTCGATCCTGAAAAGCTCCAAAAAATTATTTACAATCTTCTAGGCAATGCCTTCAAATTTACGCCGGAGGGCGGCTCGGTGATTGTGGATTGCAGATTGCGGATTGCAGACTTAAATGATCAATCCGAAGTCCCAAATCCCAAATCTCAAATGAGTGACTTTGTGCAAATCACGATAAAAGACACCGGTGTTGGAATCGCACCGGAGCATCTCGACCACATCTTCGATCGCTTTTACAGCACCAACGAAGCTATAGCAGGTGAACAGAGCAGCACCGGCATCGGACTGGCATTGACAAAAGAATTTGTCGAGTTGCATCATGGCAAGATTGAAGTCTCCAGCGAAGCAGGCAAAGGCAGCACCTTTACCGTGCGCCTGCCGCTAGGGAAGGAGCATCTGCAACCGGAAGAAATTGTGGATCCAACGATTTCGGATTTGGGATCTCGAATTTCGGATTTAAAAGATTTAAACGAACTCTTTCAAGAGCAGACAGAAACCCTACATCCGCAATCCGAATTCCGAAATCTGCAATCGAAAAAATCCGAAATCGTCTTAATCGTCGAAGACAACCCCGATATGCGGCGCTTTCTGCACAACTGCCTGGCTCAGGATTTTGAGATTGTAGAAGCGGAGAATGGCAAGTTGGGATATGAAACAGCGCAGGAA
>Ga0307417_10000262_pt1 | contig 22591 bp, 15 predicted proteins | sample SalMarWE160210MG_2_FD_202514 | JGI IMG/M metagenome (GOLD analysis project Ga0307417, IMG submission 202514) | Salt marsh sediment microbial communities from the Plum Island Ecosystem LTER, Massachusetts, United States - WE1602-10 | ecosystem: Environmental > Aquatic > Marine > Intertidal zone... | reverse complement strand
CTCTTCCGTTCCAGCCGGGCCCGAAGCTGTGCAATCTCCCGGTTCGGGGGCGCCGCCTTGACCCTGCGCCGCTTTATCTCCTCCAGCAGGGCCGTTAACGTCAGCCGGGCGTCCGCGCAGATCCCCAAGTCCGGCATGATGTTCTTGCCCAATTGCCCGGGGTCCACGTCCACGTGGATGAACTTGCGGTCTCCCTTGTAGACGTCGATCGCGCCCGTGTGGCGGTCGTTGAACCGGGCCCCCACCGCCAGCACCAGGGTGGACGAAAGAAACGTCTGGTTCCCCGACTGGGTATTGCACTGGATCCCCACCTGGCCGGCCATGAGAGGGTGGTCCCACGGGATCCCCCCCTTGCCCATGAACGAGGAGACAACCGGGATCTGCAGGATCTCGGCGATTCTCACGAATTCCGCGCAGGCGCCCGACGAGATCACGCCGCCCCCCAGAAGCATGAGAGGCCGCTCCGCCGAAAGCAGCATGTCCACGGCCTTTTTCACCTGCTTTTGGGCCGGAGGGGTGCGGAAGATCGGCAGCGGCACATCCGTGTCGGGGTCGTACTCGATCTCCCCCTTCTGGACGTCTAAGGGCAGATCGATCAGGACCGGACCGGGACGACCCTCCTTCATGACCTTGAACGCCTCCCGGAACACCCACGGCACCATGGCCGGCTCCTGCACGCAGTACGACTTCTTGGTCACCGGCTTCACGATGGAGGCGATGTCCACCGCCTGGAAGGCCTCCCGGCCCAGCTGCGCCTTGATGTTCTGCCCGGTGATGGCCAGAACGGGGATCGAATCGACCTGGGCGGTATACAGCCCGGTCACGAAGTTGCTCGCGCCCGGACCCGAGGTCGCCGTGCAGACCCCCACCGTGCCGATGGCGCGGGCGTACCCGTCGGCCATGTGGATCGCACCCTCTTCATGCCGGCACAGCAGGTGCTGGATCGTCCCCCGGTCCTTCAGCGACCGGTAGAAGGGGAGGATCCCCGCTCCCGGAATGCCGAATATGTGTCTGACCCCCTCGCTCTCCAGTATCTGCACTGCGGCGTTCATCGCGGTCATCTTTGCCATGTTGCTGCTCCTTTCCCCGGAAGTGCGCCGGGGTGCGTAAGGTACTTGTTTCCCATCAATATCCGGATCTCGCCGCATTCCATGAAACGCATGCGCAATCTACCGGGACGGCCGTTTAACGCACGATGTCTGCTCCAGCAGCTTGAGACATGCATAAAGCGCGTCGATCCGCGGCGTCGGCACATCCACCAGGCGGCCCAGCTCGGCGACGGCTCCCACGAGCCACTCCACCTCCGTCGGACGACCGGCCTCGATGTCCTGCAGCGTGGAGGTTTTGTGGGATCCCATCTGCGCTGCTCCCTGGATGCGCCTTTCGTTCGTGATGCCGATCCGGATGCCGAGACGGGAGGCCACCTCCGTAGCTTCGGCCATGGTCGCGGCAACCAGCTCGCGGGTCGGCGCGAAGCCGATGACCTGACCGAGCGTGGCGCGCGTGAGCGCGCTGATCGGGTTGAAGGTCATGTTCCCCAGAAGCTTGACCCAGATCTCCGTGCGGATGTCGCTGCGCACGGGCACCTTCAGGCCTGCGCGCGTGAGCGCCCGGGCAAGCTCCGTAACCCGCTCCGTCTTCTCGCCGTCGGGCTCGCCGAGCGAAAACCGGTTTCCCTCGATGAAGCGCACCACGCCCGGCTCCTCAAGCTCGGCCGCCTGGTAGGTCACGCAGCCGATGACCCGTTCCGGACCGATGTGGGCGGAGATCACCCCACCCGGGTCGACCGACTCCAGGCGACGCCCTTCGAACGGCCCGCCGCAGCGCTGGAAGTACCACCAGGGGATGCCGTTCTGCGCAGGGACGACGGCGGTCGCGGGGCCCAGGAGCGGCGCAAGCGTCGGGGCGAGGGCGGGAAGCTGCTGCCCCTTGACCCCCACGATGACCACGTCGTGCGGACCTGCGGCGGCCAGGTCGTCGGTCGCCAGTTCCGGGTGAGCCGTCTCATCCGTTCCATCGGGCAGGCGCAGCGTAAGGCCGCCCGCACGGATGGCCGCCAGGTTGGCGCCACGGGCGATCACCGTGACGGGCTGGCCGGAGAGGGCAAGCCGTGCCGCCAGGTACCCCCCGATCGAGCCGGCGCCGACGATTGCGATGCGCATGCTTTCCTCCTACTCCGACAATCCCATCGTCTTCGCCATGGCGATGCGCAAGGGCTTGCCCGTTTTGCCGTACGGCAGCGCTTCCAGGATGTGGATGCGGCGGGGCACCTTGAAGTCCGCCATGAGCCCGGCGCAGTACTTCCGCAGCTCCTTCTCCGTCGCGGAGGACCGCAGGACGACAGCCGCATGCACGTCCTCGCCGAGCGCCCGATGCGGCACGGCGAACGCCATGGCCTCCGCCACGGCCGGATGGCGGAGAAGAACATTGTCGATATCCATCGGCGAGATCTTCTCCCCGCCGCGGTTGATCCGTTCGGTGAGGCGCCCGGTAATGGTAAGGTAGCCGTCCGCATCCATCACCCCGTGATCCCCCGTGCGGAGCCACCCGCGCACGAACGCGGCCTCGTTCGCTTCCCGGTTGTTCTCGTAGCCGTCCACCACGTTCAGACCGCGCACGACCACCTCGCCCGGCGTACCCGACGGCAACAACACGCCCGCCTCGTCCATGATGGCCACCTGCACGCCGAAGCCGTAGCCGACCGCGCCGGGCTTCCGGACTCCCGGCGGCAGGGGGTTGCTCGTCATCTGGTGGGTGGTCTCGGTCATTCCGTATGCCTCGGTCACCGGCGCGCCGAAGACCGTTTCCATGCGTTCCTTTACCGTGGTCGGCAGCGGTGAGCTGCAGGACCGGATGAAGCGGAACGGATTGCCCCGGATTACCTCGGCGTAGCGGTCGGCGCGCTCCAGCAGCATCTGGTGCATCGTCGGAACGGCCGAGTACCAGGTGGGGTGGAATTTATCGACCCATCCCCAAAAACGCAGCGCGTCGAAACCGGGCGGGCAGACCACCGATCCGCCGCCCGCGAGCGGCGCCAGCATCGAGGCGACGATCCCGTGGATGTGGAACAACGGCATCACGCACAACGACCTGTCGTCAGGAGTAAGTGCGCAGGACCGGACGATATTCGCCGCCGAGGCTGCCAGGTTGCGGTGGCGGATCGGAACGCACTTCGGTCGCCTGGTGGTCCCGCTGGTGTGCAGCAGGAGCGAAACGTCGTCCGGACCGGGGGTTATCAGGCTTCGCGGGGACCGCCGGGGGCCTGCAGGTTCGAAGTGCAGGTCGCCGGACGGGCCGGTCACGGCGTGAACCACTGCCGTCCCTTGCGGGGCGGCGGCGAAGGCGTCCGGGGCGGTTCCGGGCGCCGCGATCAATCCCTGCACGTTTCCATCCTGGTAGTAGAAGGCGAACTCCTCGGCCCGGTACTTCGGGTTGAGGGGAACGGCGGTCCCACAGACAGCGGCCGCCAGGAATGCGAGGACCGTTTCCGGCCCGTTCTCCATCACCACCGCGATGCGATCCTCCCGCCCCAGGCCAAAGCCTGCCAGGCGTTCGGCGAGCGCGTAGACGCGTTCGCGCAGCATGCGGAAGGAAAGCTCCTTGCGGCCGGGAGCGAGCAGCGCCGGGGCGTCGGCCTCCCCGCGTGCGAGCAGCTCGGGGATAGTAAGAGCCGTCTTTTCATGCATCGGGAGTCTCCTTTCCGCCATGGGATCGCGGCCTGTCATGACCGATGCCCCGCCGGAAGTTCGTCGGCTTTCCGAGCCATCGTTGCCAGCGCCGCTCTTCCGCGCATTCCGAAGATGGCCCTGTGCACGTCCCCGTGGCTGACGATCCCCACGAGCGTTTCCCCTTCGACGATGGGAATGCGGCGAATCTTTTTCAGAGCCATGACGGATGCCAGGCGAAGAAGTTCGGTGTCCGGAGGCGCGGTGATGACCTGGGACACCATGATGTCCCGGGCCAGGAGTTCGCTGATGTCCCGCAAGCCCCGCCTGGTGTGCCTGCCGGGAGGCTTTCCCGTGATGCGGACTTTCCCGGGATACATGGCGTGCAGGATGTCGCGCTCCGAGATGAGACCCGCCAGGCGCCCCTTCCCGTCCACCACGGGGACCCCGCTGACGCGGTACCGGCAGATCCCGTCGATCACCTTCCACAGCGGGTCCGCAGGTCGGACCGTGTAGACCCGGGAGGTCATGATATCTTTGGCTGTCCGCTTGCTGGTCACCATGGGCATCTCCCCCTGTATAGAGATTGAGTACCAGAAATTTTATTATGTTGGAAATGCATATTTCCTATGATATATATGCGTTTTGGTAATACTTCCGGAATGGGGGGAGAACCGATGGACGTGAACCTCTCCAACCTCCGCACCTTCCTGACCGTTGCGAAATTCCAGGGCATATCCCGGGCTCTGGGCGAGCTTCACCTTACCCAGCCTGCCGTTTCCCGGCAGATCCACGGCATCGAAGAGTCTCTCGGGACCCCCCTGTTCGTGCGGAAGGGACGATTTCTCGCCCTCACGGAAGCAGGCGAAATCCTGCAGCAGTACGCCATTCGGATGTTTCAGCTCCTGACGGAGGCCCAGGAGGCGATCGATGGCCTGAAGGGTCTGGTCCGGGGACATCTCCGGATCAGCGCGGCGACCACGATCGGAATCTACATGATCCCGGACGTGCTGGGAGAGTTCAAAACAAAATATCCGGGGATCGAGTTAAGCCTTACCATCTCGAACAAGGAAGAAGTGCTCCGACAGGTGCAAGCCGGCATGGTGGACATGGGCTTTGTCGGGCCACCCGTCCCTTTCCCGGAACTCGCCATGGATACGTACCTGGAGGACGACCTGGTTCTGATCGTATCCCCCCAGCACAAGCTCGCCGCCCGGGACACCGTATTGACCCGGATGCTCCCCGAAGACGTGTTCATCCTCCGGGAGAGGGGTTCCGGGACCAGGGAGATCATGGAAGAGGAGTTGCGGCGTGCGGGCGTCTCCCTGCTCCACACGATGGAGCTGGGGAGTACGGAGGCCATCAAGAAAGCGGTGGCGGCGAACCTCGGCGTTTCCATCGTCTCATCGAGGGCGGTGACCCTGGAAGTCATGATCGGGCACCTGTGCGCCGTACGGGTTTCCGACCTCGACCTCCGCCGCCGGATCTTCATGGTGTACCTTCGAAACAGTCCGCTGAGCTCGGCCGCCGAAGGATTCCGACGCTTCCTGTCCGTTCATCCCGGCAACCAGGAAGGAGCCGGGGATAAATAATCCCCCAGGGGGGATTGACCGACCCCGGCGGGCGTACAATGAACGTACTCGGGGCACGGCGTATGCCAACACAAACGAAACGTACCTGTGTACATGGGGGGGGTAAAGCAATGACACGCGAAGAGGTGTACAAGGAGATCAAGGAGATGTTCGGACTGGTCCCCGGCTTTTTCAAGCTCGTGCCGGACTCGTCACTCCGGCTCGAGTGGGACCTGTTCAAGCGTGTGCAGATGGAGGAGGGGCCGATCCCGAACAAGTACCGGGAACTGATCGGGGTGGGCATCGCGGCGACCACCAGGTGCCGGTACTGCGCCGTCTACCACACGGAGTTGGCGAAGCTCAACGGGGCGACGGACGCCGAGATCGAGGACGCCGTCCACTGGGCCAAGTCCCAGGCCGGCTGGAGCACCTACATCAACGGGATGCAGGTCGATTACGACCAGTTCAAGAAAGAGGTTCTGCAGGCCTGCGACCACGTCCGGAAGAACAGGAAGGCGGCATAGGCGCGCGCGAGGAAGGAAAGTCGATACCCGAAAGAGCCCGGGGGGGAACAGGATTCTCCCCCCCGGGCGTTTTTTTTCACCTTGTCGATTACGTCTTCCGGAGCGCCTGGTCGAGGTCCTCGACGATATCGTCGATATGCTCCAGCCCGACCGACAGCCGGACGAAATCGTCGGTCACTCCCGCAGCGAGCCGCTCCTCGCCGGCGAGTTGCTGGTGCGTCGTCGACGCCGGGTGGATCACCAGGCTCTTGGCGTCCCCGATGTTGGCCAGGTGGGAGAGGAGCTTCACGTTGTCGATGAACTTCTTTCCCGCCTCCATCCCTCCCTTGATCCCAAACCCCAGGATCGCGCCATACAGTTCCCGATGGTGGTACTTCTTCGCCAGGGCGTGCTGCGGATGGCTGGGCATCCCCGGGTAGTTGACCCACGTGACGTTGGGGTGCGTCGACAGGAACTTCGCCACCGCCAACGCGTTCGTGCTGTGCCGCTCCATCCGCAGGGGAAGGGTCTCCACCCCCTGGAGGAAGAGGAAGGCGTTGAAGGGGGACATCGCCGGACCCAGGTCCCGCAGGAGCTGCACGCGCGCCTTGAGGACGTACGCGACGTTGCCCAGGCCGGGGAAGTTTCCGAAGACCTCCCAGAACTTGAGGCCGTGGTAGGAAGGGTCCGGTTCGGTGAACTGCGGGAAGTTGCCGTTCCCCCAGTCGAACTTTCCGGAGTCGACGATGATCCCCCCGATGGAGGTGCCGTGGCCCCCGATGAACTTCGTCGTGGAGTGGATGACGACGTCGGCCCCGTGATCGAACGGCCGCAGCAGGAAGGGGGACGGCATCGTGTTGTCGATCACCAGGGGAATGTCCGCCCCGTGGGCGATGTCGGCCACCGCCCGAATGTCCAGCGTGTCGAGCCTCGGGTTTCCGATCGATTCGGAAAAGATCGCCTTGGTCTTCTTCGTGATCGCCTTGCGGAAATTTGCCGGGTCGGAGGAGTCGACGAACTTCACGTCGATCCCCATCTTGGGGAAGGTGTAGTGGAACAGGTTGTACGTCCCCCCGTACAGGGACGCCGACGAGAGAATTTCGTCCCCCGCATTCGCGATGTTCAGCAGCGCGAGCGTCTCCGCCGCCTGGCCGGACGAGACCGCCAGGCCCCCGGTCCCCCCCTCCAGCTGCGCGATCCGCTGTTCGAGGACGTCGGTGGTCGGGTTCATGATCCGGGTGTAGATGTTGCCGAACTCCTGGAGCCCGAACAGGCGCGCGGCGTGCGCGGTGTCCTGAAACACGTACGACGACGTCTGGTAGATGGGAACCGCCCTCGCGTTGGTCGACGGGTCCGGTTTCTGCCCTCCGTGCAGGGCGATCGTCTCCGGCCGGTATGAATCCGTCATCTGCTTGCTCCTTTCCCCTCCCGGGAAGAATCGGAAAACGGTCTTGCACATACACGATTAACGATATTTTCCATAGAGATTATAGCCTATCCATCCCCCTGTCAACGCTATCTTTTCGGAACACCCCGCATAAGGAAATCCATATATACAAATTTTTCTTGACAAGGAGGAGCAGCCGCACTAGTATCATGTATACAGTATGCAGAAGGAGACCCCCCTCTCCCTTTTGCATTCATTTTCTTCCTTATCCCTTCGCTTCAGGGCTTCGCTGTCCGGTCCCCCCCGGGGGGCGAAGCCTTTTCGCATACCGCCGGGGGCGCCCGCTGCCTGAAGACCCGGGAACGGTCGGACATGCAGGCTCGCCGGTTCGCCAACCGCAACGAAAAAAGCCGTTCGACTTCCGCCGGACGGCCCTTTCCCGCACTCGTGCCGCACATCCCGCCCTACGCCCTTTCGAACAGCCCCGCGGCCCCCATCCCGCCGCCGATGCACATGGTGACCAATCCCAGCGTTGCGCCCCGTCGCTTCATCTCGTGGAGCAGCGTCGCGGTCAGCTTCGCTCCCGTGCACCCCAGGGGATGACCCAGAGCGATCGCCCCTCCGTTCACGTTCACCCGGTCGGGGTCCAGCGAAAGCTCCCGGATGACGGGGAGGGACTGGGCCGCGAACGCCTCGTTCAATTCGATCAGATCGACGCGTGTCAGCTTGATCCGCAGCCGCTTCAAGAGCTTCGGCACGGCCGCAACCGGCCCGATCCCCATGATTTCGGGCGGCACCCCCGCCACTGCGAACCCGAGGAAACGGGCCAGCGGCTCGGCGCGCAATGCCTTCATCGCCTTCTCCGAGACGACCACGGCCGCGGCGGCCCCGTCGCTCATCTGCGAGGCGTTCCCCGCGGTGACGGTCCCCTTCGGATCGAACGCCGGTTTGAGTTTCGCGAGTGCCTCGATCGTGGTATCGGCACGCGGGCCCTCGTCGATCTCGAAGACGATCTCCCGCGGGACGGGTTTCTCCCCGTCCTTCGCGTCGTAGACGGTCGTGGCGACGGGCACGATCTCTTCCCGGAACTTCCCTTCCCTGATCGCGGCCAGCGCCTTCATGTGGCTGTGGTAGGCGAAAACATCCTGGTCCTCCCGGGTCACCTTGTACTTGCGGACGACCTGCTCGGCGGTGAGCCCCATCGGCATGAATACCTCGGGGCGGGTCTCGACGATTTCGGGGTTGAACGACGGCTTGTTCCCTCCCATCGGGACCATCGTCATCGATTCGGTCCCCCCGGCAACGATGATGTCGGCCGCGCCGGCCATGATCCGCTCCGCCGCCAGGGCGATCGACTGCAGGCCCGAGGAACAGAACCGGTTGATCGTCATTCCCGGAACCGAGTCGGGCAGACCCGCCTTCAAAGCGCAGATCCTCGCCACGTTCATCCCCTGCTCGCCCTCCGGCATCGCGCACCCGAGAATGACGTCGTCCACCTGCTTCGGATCCAGGTTCGCAATCCGCTCGATCGCCCCGCGGACCGCGATCGTCCCCAGGTCGTCGGGACGGGTGTCCTTCAGACTCCCGCGGTAGGCCCTGCCGATCGCCGTGCGCACCGCGGAGATGATGTAGGCCTTCGCCATCGTAAATCCTCCTTCAAGGAGCCGCCTGCCGGTCTTCCCTAGTTGCGCAGCGGCTTCCCCTTCATCAACATGTATTGGATGCGGGCCTGGGTCTTTTCCTCTCCGCACAGGGACAGGAACGCCTCCCGCTCGAGGTCCAGGAGGTCCTGTTCGGAGAGCCTCGTGCCCCGCGGGACTTCCCCCCCCGTCATCACGAAGGCGATCTTGCGCCCGAGCAATTCGTCGAACTCGCTGATCTGCCCGCCCACTCGCATCGCGTAGAGCGCGTACGCGAAGTTGGAGAACTCCGACCTGCCGGGCAGGGCGATGTCCGTCCGCGGGCGGGGCATCTCGTACCCCTCCCGGTTCATGGCGAGAACCGTGTTCTTCGCCTCCTGGATGAGGAAGTCGCGCTGGATCGTGATCCTGTCCCACGGGCGCAGGAACCCCAGCTCCCTCGCCTCCTTCGCAGAGGTGGCCACCTTCGCCATCCCGACCGTCTCGAACGCCTTCCGCAAGAAGGGGAGCGGGTCCGCCGTAACCCCGTCCGGGATCCCCTCGAGGTGGCGGATCACCATCTCTTTCGTCCCGCCTCCCGCCGGCAGGAGCCCGACGCCCACTTCCACGAGCCCCATGTACGTCTCGGCGGCGGCCCGGATCCGGTCCGCCCCCAGGCAGATCTCGGTTCCCCCCCCGAGAGTCATCCCCGCCGGGGCGGCCACGACCGGCTTTTCCGAATAGCGAAGCCGCATGCAGGCGTTCTGGAACTCCCGGACCATCGTCTCGATGTTGTCGAAGTTCCTGTTCTGCGCTTCCATGAAGACCAGCATCAGGTTCGCTCCGACGCAGAAGTTCTCCGCGTGGTTGGCGATCACCATCCCCGCGAACTCCTTCCCGGCCCGTTCCACCCCCTCGTTCATCATCGAGACGACGTCTGCGTCGATCGCGTTCATCTTGGTGTGGAACTCGAGGCACAGGACTCCGTCGCCGATGTCGACCAGCGTGGCCCCCTGGTTTTCCTTCACCACCTTGTTCCGATCCTTGAGAGCCGGGAGGAAGATGACGTCGGGGGAAACCGGGACAGGAACGTACGTCCCGCCGGCGAAGTCATAGAACTCGAGGGCGCCGCCCGGCCTGCGGTAGAACGACGTATTCCCGGCGGCGAGCATCTTCTCCACGTTCTTCGGGATCTCTTTTCCTTCCTGGCGCATCCGGGCGACCGAATCCGCCAACCCGATGGCGTCCCACGTCTCGAAGGGGCCAAGCGTCCAGTTGAACCCCCACCGGATCGCGTTGTCGATATTTACGACGTCGTCGGCGATCTCGGGGATCCGCCGGGCCGAGTAGAGGAGGGATTCGGAGAGCACCTTCCAGGCGTACGCGGAGGCCTTGTCGTCGCCCCCGATCACCTTCCGGATCCTTTCCCCCGCGTCCTCCTCCCCCTTCGCGGCGTCGAGCGAGGGGTAACTCACCTTCGTGGTCGGCCGGTAGTCGAGCAGCCGGTAGTCGAGGACGAGCTTTTTCTTCGCATCGCCCTTTCCCTCCATCTTGAAGAAGCCGCTCTCCGCTTTCCGTCCGAGCCATCCGCGACTGACCATCTCGCTCACGAACGGCGGCGGAAGAAACGTCTCCCGCTGCGGGTCGGCGGGGAGGTTCCGATACACGTTGTCGGATACGTGGAGAAGCGTGTCGATCCCGACCAGGTCGGCCGTACCGAACGCCGCGGACTTCGGACGCCCCATCGCCGGCCCCAGGATCCTGTCCACCTCCTCGATCGATAGGTCTCCCTCCATCATCGCGTGCATCGCGTACATCATGGCGAAGACGCCGATCCGGTTGCCGATGAAGTTGGGGGTGTCCTTTCCGTAGACGATTCCCTTTCCCAGCCGGCGCTCCCCGAACTCGGCGATGCCCTTAAGGATCTCCGGATCGGTGTCCTTGCCCGGAACAAGCTCGAGAAGCTTCATGTACCGGACGGGGTTGAAGAAATGGGTCACGAGAAAATGCCGGCGAAATTTCTTCGAGCGCCCCTCCATCATCTGGGAGATGGCGATCCCGGAGGTGTTGGAAGTGACGATCGTACCGGGCTTCCAGGCCGCCTCGATCCGGTCGTAGAGCGCTTTCTTGATGTCGAGATTTTCCGTGACCACCTCGACGACCCAGTCGCAATCCGCAGCTTTGGCGATATCGTCGTCGAAGTTCCCGATCGAGATGAGGCCTATGTCCTTCCGCGAGTAGAGGAGCGCCGGGCGGCTTTTCCGGATCCCCTCGATTCCCCTGGCGGCGAACCGGTTGCGAAAGGCGGGGGACTCCTCTGTCAACCCCTTTTTCCTGTCCTCGTCGGTCAGTCTCGGGGGAACGATATCCAGCATCAGGCTGGGGATGCCGGCATTGGCCAGATGGGCCGCGATCCCCGATCCCATGACGCCTGCCCCCAGTACGGCAACGCGGCGAATTTTCGGAAACATGAGTCCCACCTCCCGGAAGGAAATGCGGTTCGGGACGAAGAGAAAATGAATGACTATTCAGGAACAAGGTAGAAGTATCCCAAAGCCGTATCCCCTGTCAAGGGACATGGGCGGAAGACGGATGGCAGCAGGAAGGAAAATCCGATCCGTGCCACTACTTGAAACCACTATTGCCCGGGGCGTTTCAGGGGAAGACCAGGGGGTACACCAATTTCTCCCTTGCTTTCCTCGGGGCAGGCTTCGCGAAAAACCATTTTCCGCCAAGCGCGACGATGCCGACCACGGAGATGAATCCCAGGAAGGAAAACAGCGAATCGGAATGGACCACCCGTTCGTGATGGATGACGTTCGCCAGGTTGGGAGTCGGCATCGCGAGCGTACCCATGACCAGCGGCCCCTGCCAGGCCAACCGTTCCGGCGAAATGGAAAAGACCACGGCCCCGAAGATGACAAGGAGCGACGCCGCGAAAACCGCCTTCTCCCAGGTTCTCCACTTCCTCGATCGGTTTTTCATTTCGCTCTCCTTAAGGGTAGGCACCGTCACGATCACTTTGCGCCTGCTTCTTGGATGGCCAAAAAAGGAAATATATTCAGTAAGGGGTAAGATTTTTTTTCTGCCGACGAATCCAAATCCCCCCGGAAAGAATCCCCCGTTGCTCTGGCCGAGCGCCCGTTGTCGAATACTTCGTCCTGGGGGAGAATAAATCCGTGCGAGGAATCTACATCCATGTCCCGTTCTGCGTGCGGAAATGCTCCTACTGCGACTTCTACTCGCTTACGACCTCCTCCCGCGCCACCGGCCTGTTCCTCGATCTGCTCGTGAAGGAGATGGACCTGTTCCGGGAGCGGTTTCCGGAAGACGCGGCGGCGGCGGTCGACACCGTCTACCTCGGGGGCGGCACGCCTACCGTGATTGCCCCCGGGGACCTCTGCGGGCTCCTCGCCGCGATCCGGAAACGTTTCCCGGTCATGCCCGGCGCCGAAATCACGATCGAGGCAAACCCGGGAACCGTCCGCGAGAATGGGCTGCGGACACTGCGGGCCGGGGGATTTAACCGCCTGAGCGTAGGCGTGCAGTCCTTTTCCCCCGCCACTCTCCTGACCCTGGGCCGGATCCATGACGCGGAGGACAATCGCAGGACCTACCGGGACGCCCGGGCGGCGGGGTTCGACTCCCTCGGGATCGACCTCATGTTCGGGATCCCGGGACAATCCGGGGCCGACTGGGGGGAGGACCTCGAACGGGCGATCACCTGCCTTCCGGACCACGTCTCGGCATACGCCCTCGCCCCGGAGCCCGGCACCCCGCTGCAGGCGGCGCTTGCGCGAGGGAAGATCCGGATGCCCACCGACGAGGAGGTGGCAGAGAGTTACGCGACGGCGCGCGGGGCACTGGTGAACGCCGGTTACCGACATTACGAGATCTCCAACTTCGCCCGCCCCGGGCTCGAGTCCCGGCACAACAGGAAATACTGGCAACGGGAGGGGTACGCGGGGCTCGGCCCCTCGGCTCACGGTCTCCTCTTCCCGCGGGAGTGCCCCCGGTTCGGGATGCGGACGGCCAACCCGTCCTCTTTTTCGGAGTACGGTCGCCGGATCCGGGAGGGCCGCCTTCCCTGGGAGGGCGTGAACGATTGCGGCACGGAGGATGCCTGGAAGGAAGCGCTCATCCTCGGATTGCGCATGACCGACGGGGTGGACCCGGCGGAAATCGAAACGAGAATCGGACCGCCGCCGGACGCGCTTCGAATGGCTTTGGACTCACTGGTGGAGGACGGGAAACTTCTCCGCGAGAGGAACCGGCTTCGGCTGCCGGACAACCTTTTCTTCGTGTCGAACGAGATCCTGGCGGTCCTCGCATGAACGGGCCGGGCAGCCCCCCCCGGCGCTTCCCCCGTCCCGGACTACCACGGAGGGAAACCTTTCCCTTCTCCGCGACCGGAGAGTAGGATAAAAATCCGGGGAGACGTCTGCCGGGGAAGACGGCATGAGGGAATGATCTATGGCCGGGTCGACTTTCTTATATAATGGGTGGTTATGACAAACATGGATCCTTCCCATCTCCCCGGCGGGAAAGAGCGGCGTTTCTCCCTGGGAATCCGCCTGAAGCTGATCGTGTTTCTGCTGCCGATGGTGTTTCTGCTGGTCATTCTGATCGCGGCGGCGGTGACGAAAATCGCGGACGACGCCATCCAGAACGACCTCCTGCAGCGTGGGGTGGCGATCTCCCGCGTGGTTGCGCTCTCGGCGGGGTATTCGATCCCCCTCGGCGACCGGTTGGCGATGGACAGCCTCACGGCGGAAACAAAGAACAGCTCCGACGACATCGAGTACGTCTTCATCCGGGATACCGAGAACATCATCCTGTCCCACAACCTGATCGAGGAGCGGGGGAAGGCATATTCCCCCCCGACCCAGGAAAAACCGCTGGGGACGTTCCTGGAATCCCAGGCATACGAGATTATGCGGGAAGGCCGGGAACTGATCGAATTCTCCACCCCGATCTTCTTCGCGGGAAAGCGCGTCGGAACCGTATCGCTCGCCATCGCCCGGGACACCATCCTGGCAGCGCAAAGAAACATCCGGAAGTCGATCGCCATCGCGGCAGCGGTATTCCTTTTGATTGCCCTCCTGGGCACCTTCGCCATCGCCTCCTTCATTACCACCCCCGTGAAGAAGCTCTCCTCGGGAGTCAACGCACTCGCCAGCGGAACGGACTTCCACCCGGTCCCCTATCGCTCCAGGGACGAACTGGGGGAACTGACCCGGAATTTCAACCGGATGGCGGAGACCATCCTCTCCCAGAAAAATCGGCTGAGTCGGTACGCCAGGGACCTCGAGGAATCGTACGTCGCCACGGTGCGCGTTCTCGCCGCCTCGATTGATGCGCGCGATCCGTACACGCTGGGACACTCGACCCGGGTGGCGTTTCTTGCGTGCGAACTTGGCAGAAAGCTCGGGTTTTCCCCGGAGGAGATCGAACATCTGGAGAAGGCGTGCCTCTTCCACGATGTCGGGAAGATCCGGACACCGGACGAAATCCTCCTCAAGGAGCAGATGCTCTCTCCCCGGGAGGTCGGGCTGATGCGGAGGCACCCGGACAACGGGGCGGACATCCTCCGGATGGCGCCTTCCCTCCACCGGTATATCCCTGTGGTGCGATATCATCACGAGTGGTATAACGGCAAAGGATACCCGGAGGGGAGAATGAACTCGGAGATACCGATTCACGCCCAGATCATCTCCCTCGCCGACGCGTTCGACGCCATGACATCGTCCCGCCCGTACCGGAAGGGATTTACAACCCGGGAAGCTCTCGAGGAGATTCGCCGCTTCCGGGGAACCCAGTTCTCCCCGGAACTGACCGATGTTTTCATACGGATGGTGAACGAGATGCCCCCGATGGAAGCGGTAAGCACCGACACCGCAGACGGGAGAGGAATGGCCCTTTGAAAGTCACCGTCCGCTCCACGAGCATCCTCCTGGCCGCCCTGCTGGTCGGCGGATGCGCCGCGTGGAAGACCCCTCCGGTGCGCGAGAAGCCTCCCGCGGTCGTCACCCCTCCCCCGGCGACCAAGCCTCCCGCGGTCGTCACCCCTCCCCCGGCGACCAAGCCTCCCGCGGTCGTCACCCCTCCCCCGGCGACCAAGCCTCCCCGGGTCGTCACCCCCCCGCAGGCCGCCTCCTCTCGCCAGGCAGTACCCTCGTCCGTCGACGATACCTACCGCGAAGGCGTTGCCCTGATGAAGGAGGGGAAATTCGAGCAGGCCCTGGAGCATTTCGCCGACGTCTGGAAGGAGACTCCCGGCTATCCCGGGGTGGAAAAGAACTTTCCCACCGCCCTGGAAGGGCTCAAGAAAAGCGGGGACGATGCGTATCGGTGGGGGAAACTGGGTGAGGCCGGGAAGCGGTGGGCGGCGACGATGCGGTTTCTCTCCCACCCCGCACTCAAGGCGGGCATGCCGGCCATCTCGAAGGCGGGTCTCAAGGGGAGCATCGACAAGGTGTCCGACTATCTCATGGAGAAAGGGCTTGCGGACTACCGGGAGGGGCGGCTCGAGGAAGCCATCGCCACCTGGCGGAAAATCCTTGCCTACGACCCCGCACACGAAGAAGCGAACAAGTCCGTCAAGACAGCCACCACGCAACTCGAAAACCTGAAGAAGCTCACCCCGCCGGCCTCCGGGAAGTAGGTCCCGAACCGGAAGGGCGAGGGCGACTCAGTCGGCAGTACCCTCCGGGAATCCCGGCTTGTTCTTGTGCTTCCTGCTCTCGCTCAGGAAATACAGGATCGGCACGGTGCTCCGCGAAAGGAACAGGGAGGCCACCTCCCCCGCCATGAGCGAGATCGCCAGCCCCTGGAAGATCGGATCGAACAGGATGACCGACGCGCCGACGATCACGGCGGCGGCGGTGAGCATCATCGGCCGGAACCGGACCGCCCCCGCGTCGATTACCGCCTGGTCCAGCGGCATCCCCTGCGCAAGGCGCAACTCCACGAAATCGACGAGGATTATCGAATTGCGCACCACGATCCCGGCACCCGCGATGAAGCCGATCATGGAGGTCGCCGTGAAAAACGCCCCCATCAGCCAGTGGGCGGGAATGATCCCCACCAGGGAAAAGGGGATGGCCGCCATGATCGTGATCGGCGTCCGGAACGACTGGAACCACCCCACCACGAGGATGTAGATCAGCACGAGCACCGCGGCGAAGGCCAGCCCCAGGTCCCGGAACACCTCGTAGGTGATGTACCACTCGCCGTCCCATTGCATCGAGAATTTCTGGTCCGTGAAGGGCTGGCTCGCCACGTAGCGTTCCATCCGGTATCCGCCCGGCATCGTGAGCTTGTCGAGTGCCTTGTCGATCGTGAGGATCGCGTAGACAGGGGACTCCACCTTTCCCGCCACGTCGGCGGTCACGTACACGACGGGCATGAGATTCTTGTGATAGATGCTCTTTTCAGCCGTTTCCTCCTCGACCCGGACGACCTCGCCCAGGGGAACCAGGTTCCCCCCGCGGCCCGTCACCTTGATCTGCCGCAGGGATTCCACGCGCGACCGTTCCGCGCGGGGGAGACGCAGGTTGATCGGCACGTCCTCCTGCTCCCGGGGCTGGTGGAGAAGTCCCACCTCCTGTCCCCCCACGGCCAGGGCAAGCGTCGCGGCGACCTGCTCCACAGACACGCCGGAAAGGGCCGCTTTCTCCTGATCCACGGCGAAACGATACCTGGTCTGGTCGTCTTCCACGTACCAGTCCACGTCCACAACGCCGTCGGTTTTCTCAAAAATCTCCCGGATCTGCCGGGCCACCTCGATCTGCCCCCGGTAATCGGGACCGTAGACTTCCGCCACCAGCGTTTGCAGAACCGGCGGCCCGGGAGGGACCTCGACCACCTTGACCCGGGCGCCATGTTTCGCCGCTACGGCGTCGATCACCGGCCGGACCCGTTTCGCAATGTCGTGGCTTTGCGTCTTCCGATCCCCTTTCGAAACCAGATTCACCTGGATGTCCGCCTCGTTGGGCTGCTGACGCAGGAAATAGTGTCGCACCAGGCCGTTGAAGTTGTAGGGGGCGGAAGTACCCACGTACATCTGGTAATTCACCACTTCCGGGACCGCGGCGACGGTGTCGCCGATCTCCCGGGTAACCGCGGCGGTTTCCTCCAGGGTCGTTCCCTCAGGCATGTCGATCACCACCTGGAACTCGCTCTTGTTGTCGAAGGGAAGCATCTTCACCTTCACGACCTTGAACGCGAAAAGGGACAGCGCACCCAGGAGCAGGAAAACGACGAGGAGAAGGAAGCCATAGCGCCACGCAGGCCTGTGAAGGAGGCGGTCCATCGATCTCCGGTAGAGCCGCGTGGTCCATCCTTCCTCGCCGCTGTGGGCCTCGCCCTCCCGGGAAAGGAGCCGGACGCCCGCCCAGGGCGTGACGATGAACGCCACGAGGAGCGAGAAGAGCATGGCCGCCGTCGCACCCACGGGGATGGGACGCATGTAGGGTCCCATGAGGCCGCGGACGAACGCCATGGGGAGGATGGCGGCGATCACCGCGAAGGTGGCGAGGATCGTGGGATTGCCCACCTCGTCCACCGCCTCCACGGCGACCTCGGCGACGGACCGGTCGCGATTCTCCGGAAGACGATAGTGACGGACGATGTTCTCCACCACGACGATCGCGTCGTCGACCAGGATGCCGATGGAGAAGATGAGAGCGAACAGGGTCACGCGGTTGAGCGTGTAGCCGGTGAGGTAGAAAATCGCAAGGGTGAACGCCAGCGTGACGGGGATGGCGGTGGCCACGATCCCCGACTCCCGCAGACCCAGCGTGAACCAGATGAGGACCGACACCGAGATGATGGCGATCAGCATGTGGAGGAGCAGCTCGTTGGACTTCTCCGCCGCCGTCTCGCCGTAGTTCCGGGTGACGGTTAGCGTAACGCCGTCGGGAATCGTCCTTCCCTTGATCTCCTCCACTTTCGCGATCACCTTCTCGGCGATCGCGACCGCATTGGTGCCCTTTCGCTTGGCGATCGAGAGGGTTACGGCCGGGACGGGAGCAAGAGCCTTCTCCTGCGCAGCGGGTCCCAGGCCGAAGAGAACGTAGTCCGCGGCTTCTTCCGGCCCGTCCACGATCTGCGCCACGTCCCGCAGGTACACGGGCCGCCCTTCCGATACCCCCACCACGACGCGCCCCACGTCCTCGGCGGTGTGCAGGAACGACCCGGTCTCCACCAGGAACTCCCGGTTCCCGGAGGAAAAGCTTCCCGACTGGAGCTGCCGGTTTGCGGCCGTGAGCATCCTCACCAGGATTTCGGGGGCGACGTCGCGGGCCGCCATCCGCGCCGGGTCCAGCATCACCCGAACCTGGCGAAGTCTCCCCCCGATGATCTTGATCTCCGAGACGTCGGGAATCGTCTTGATCTGGTTGTTTATCTCCGCCGCCACCCGGCGCAGGGCATAGTGGTCGTACCGGTCGCTGGAAAGGGTTAGGGCCAGGATGGGGACGTCGTCGATCGACCGGGGCTTGATCAGGGGCGTGCTCGCCCCGGGAGGGATGAGATCGAAGTTGGCGAACATCTTCTGGTTCAGGCGGACGATGCTTTTTTCCTCGTCCTCGCCCACCTTGAAACGGACGATCGCCATGGACTGGCCCGGAGACGAGGTGGAGTAGATGTACTCCACCCCCGGGATCTCCCAGAGGAGCCTTTCCATGGGGTTGGTGACCCGCTCCTCCACCTCCCTGGCCGACGCCCCGGGCATCTGCACGAAGATGTCGACCATGGGCACGATGATCTGCGGCTCTTCCTCCCGGGGGAGGAGAGCCACGGCGCCCACGCCGAGGAAGATCGAGGCGAGGACGATGAGCGGCGTCAGCCGTGAGTCGATGAAGGCGGAGGCGATCCGACCCGCGATCCCTCGCCCGGCCTGACTCATTTCCTAACCTCCACCCGGGCCCCGTCCACAAGCTTTCCCAGGAGGGAGACCGCAACGCGCGTCCCCGGCTCGATCCCCGAAAGAATCTCCACCTCGTCTCCGAACGCCTTGCCGGTCGTCACCATCACCAGGTGCGCCACGTTGTCCGCCGTGACGGTGTAAAGCGCGTCGTAACCGCCCACGTGCGTGATCGCCTTCTGCGGGACGACCAGCATGTTTTCCCTTTCCGTCGGGAACAGAACCCGCCCGAACATCCCGGTGCGAAAGCGCTGTCCCCCCCCGGGAAGGTCGACTTTCGCGGTGAACGTCCGGCTCTCCGGGTTCACCTGCGGGACCACTTCGGATATCGTCCCGGGGATTTCCTTCCCCGGAGGCGCGCCCAGAACGACCCGAACCCGGGAGCCCACCTTTAGGGCGCGAAGGTAGGCCTCCGGCACGGAGGCCTCGATGCGGTACCGTCGCGTGTCCTCCAGGACGAGGATGGGCACGCCGGGAGCCGCCATCGAGCCGACGTCGGCCTTTTTCCCTGTGACGACCCCCGCAAAAGGTGCCGTCACCCGCGTGTAGGAGAGCATCGCCCGCGCCGCCTCCTCCTGCGCCTTCGCCTGCGTGATCTTCGCGGCCACTTGCGTCCGTTTGTCCAGCGCCCGCTCGTAGTCCTTAACCGCAACCGTTTTTTTGACCTCGACCTCGTCGAACTCCTGCGGGGTGACGACCTTCTCCTCGTGAAGCATCCGGAACCGCTCGTACGTCTTCTCGGCGAGCGACTTTGACGCCTCCGCCTGCGCGATGGCGCCCTCGACCTCCCTGAGGCCGGCCTCCGCCTCGGTGACCAACCCCCCGGCGGCCGCAAGCTGCGCCCGGACCTGCGTGTCGTCGATCGTGGCCAGAAGCGCACCCTTTTCCACCCGGGACCCTTCCGTCACGGGAAGGGAGGTGATCCTGCCCATCACCTGGGAGGCAACGACGGCTATGTTTTCTGCCCGGACCGTTCCCGCCGCCTCGATGAACCTCTCCCGGGACCCTCCTCCGGCCTCGACGACTTCCACCCCGCGCAACAGCGGCCTTTCCGCGGAGTCCGAAGAATGCTTTCCCTTCTCTCCGCACCCGGCCATCATCACGGCGATTCCCGCGAGCAGGAAGATCCATCCGGTGCACGCCGGGAACTCTCCGGCCAGCCTGCGAATCCCTCCCGAACGCCGTCGGGTGCCCCTCATCGCCCTTCCCCCTTTCCCGGTGTCCCCTCCGTTGCGGTCAGCGCCCAGGACAGCAGTTCTCCGGAGGCATACACAAGCTGCACCCGGGAATGCTGCAGGTCGTTCTGCGCCCTGACCAGGTCGGCCCGGACGCCGTTGAGCGCCGTCTGCATGTCCAGCAGGTCGATCATACGCGCGAGCTGATTCTCGTACCTCGACCTGACCAGGCGCGTCCCCTCCTCTGCGGCGGCAACCGCTGCCCGGGCGATCTCCACGCGACGGGCCGCCTCCTCGACGGAGAGGTGCGCCTGGATCACCTGGAATGCAGCGAGATCTTCCGCCCCCCGGTAACGCTCCCGCGCTTTCGCTTTCTCCGCGGAGGCCCTGCCCACCTCCGCCTCGCGACTCAGCCCGTCGAACAGGTTCCACTTGAGACCCACCCCGACCTTCCAGGTGTGATTGTCGGGGGAGAAGGCCCCGTCCTGCCCGTCGACCTGGTAGGCGCCCATCACGCCCACCGTGGGAAGATATTCCGATTTCCGGAGGGTCACGTTGGTGTCCGCGTTGGCAAGCCTCAAGGAGAACGCACGGAGGTCGGAACGATTGGCGCGGACGGCCGCGATCCTCTCCTCGATCGTTCCGGCCTCCGGCAGGGGCGGGATCGGACCGGACGCATCCACCCGTCCTCCCCCCCGTTCGCCCATCGCAAGCCCCAATCCCGACTGCGCCAGCAGGCAGCGGCTCTCCGCCGTCACCCTGGTGCTTTCCGCGGAGGCGAGAAACACCCTGGCCCGCAGCACGTCGGAGGCAAGCCCCGTTCCGGCCTTTTCCTTCACTTCCGCGATACGGAGGTGTTCCCGGGCGTCGGACAGTCCCTGCCGGGCAACCCGCACGTACTCCTTCGCCGTCAGCACGCGGAGATAGGCCGTCAGGACCTGGTAGACCGCTTCCTCCTTTGTTCGCGACGCGTCGAGACCGGCGGCCTTCGCTTCGCGGCGCGCCATCCTGTACCCGAGATAGGCCCGGGGAGCGAAGATCGGCTGCTCGAGCGTAAACGACGTGATGTAGCCGTTGATCGGCGGCGCCTCGTTGAAGTTGTCCACGTTCGCGAAGTCGGAGGCGAGGAGCCGCTCCTGGTTCAGCTTGAGCGCAAACGCCTCCGCCGGCACGTTCGTGCGGACGAACCGCTCCTCGAGGGAAAGCTTCGGCAGGTAGTTCCCCCGCGCGGCCTCGGCCGCCTTGCGCGCGGAGATCCGCTCGTACCCGGCCGCCGAAACGGCCGCGTTGTTCTTCAGTGCTCGCGCCACCGCCCCGGAGAAATCGACCGTGTCGGGCCCGGACGCGACGGCAGGACCCGCGGCTCCCCAGGCGAGGAGGATAACGACAGCACCAAGGAGGGACGTCGCTACCGGAAAGCGTTCATGTCTTGCCATCTTCTTCTTCCCTTCCCCGCCGGTTCCGTAAAATCCGGTCGCAAACGCAAAACCGGCGGAAGATTCTCGGTTACCGAGGCAAAGAGAATGCCACTCGCCGAAAAAATACCAGGAATCAACAAATATTTTTATTTATTGGTAGGTTAACCAAGCTCAACGGATTCTCGTTAACGAAAGGGGAAATCGTGCAACATAATATGCATCATGATTTGCACCGAAATGCAACCATAGGGCAACGCTACCAATTATTGCATAATGGCTGGCGTCCGTTGTCTACCCCGGGGAAAGTTCTATCGATCCCCTACCGGCCTCCGAGGATGGCAATGGTATAGCGATCGGTATGTAACACTTTCCTGGCCACCCGGTTCACCTCTTCGAGGGTCACCGCTTCGATCTTCTCCGGTTCCCGGAACGTCTCCTCGTACCCCATTCCTTGGAGCTCATTGTACATCATCTTGTCGGCATAGGCGGAATTGCTCTGCAGACCGATCTCGTACCTGCCGATCATCCACTTTTTCGCCCTGTCGAACTCTTCCATCGTTACTCCGTGCGCCCGTACTTCTCCGATTTCCTTCAGGGTATCCGTAATCGCCCCGTCCCGTTTTTCGGCACTGGTGCCCATGTAGATCGCAAAGAAGCCCGGGTCCACCTGCTCCGAGGAGAACGAAGTTACCGAGTACGCCAGGGATTTCTTGTCCCGGAGGTTGGTGAAGAGCCTGCCCCCCATGCCGGCGAGGGCCGATCCGAGCACGTCGAAAGCATAACGGTCGGGATCGGTGACCCGTGCACCGGTGTACCCGATGACGAAGTGCGCCTGTTCCTTCTCCCCCGGCTCTTCCCCCCGGCGTATTCCCTTTTCCTGCGGCACCGGCATCGGCCCGATCGGGACGAATTCCTCCCTGCGGGGAAAGTCCCCGAAGGCCTCCCGGACGGCAGAGAGCGCTTCCTCCGTGCCGATGTCCCCGGAAATCGCGATCACCATGTTTCTCGGATCCGTCCATCTCCGGTAGTAACGTTCCAGGTCCTCCCGGGTGATCCTGCCGATCGACTCCTCCGTCCCCAGCGGATTGCGGGCGTACGGGTGTTCCCCGTAGTGGGTGGCGAGGAAGAGAAGGATGACCGACCGGACCATGTCGTCCTTCTGGAGCTTGAGCCGCCCCAGGACCTCCTGGCGTTTCTTCTCGAGTTCCTCCGCCGGAAACGAGGGCCACCGCAGCGACTCGACGAACAGGCGGAACCCGGTGGTGAAATCCTTGCTCATCATGCGCGCCCGCAGGCCGAAGGCATTTCTGCCCGAAAACCCGGAA
>Ga0307417_10000261_pt1 | contig 22602 bp, 23 predicted proteins | sample SalMarWE160210MG_2_FD_202514 | JGI IMG/M metagenome (GOLD analysis project Ga0307417, IMG submission 202514) | Salt marsh sediment microbial communities from the Plum Island Ecosystem LTER, Massachusetts, United States - WE1602-10 | ecosystem: Environmental > Aquatic > Marine > Intertidal zone... | reverse complement strand
CCAGCACTAGACATGTCAGCAGCGCTCCCGTCTGGAGCGATAGGGAATGATTACGCATGATGATCTCTCCACGGTGCAGGATTGGAGCCCGGCGACGCCGTGGAGAAGGATCAAATTAGCAGGATGCAGAATCTCAGCCGGGGAGGCGGATCGATGGCAGCAGCGGATGCGAGCAGGCGCTGGGCAACCTGTAGTGGGGGAGCGTACAGGTCGTGGGAGCCTGCGAGCGGCGGCGGGATTGCCGGCTGGTCGGCGGGCATACTCCCCGGCGGACCTTGATCGGCATGAAGGGCGCAGCCGGCGCCCTCGTCACAGTCCGAGGCACCGCGCTCACCCTGCAGGTGTCCCAGACAATGGGGACAGGCGGCCTCGGGCGCCAGCTCGGAACGGGCAAACTCCATCAGCGCGACGGCCGCCCACCATGCCAGCATGGTGAGCACCAGCAGCTCCGTAATCCGACGCTTGTGGGTCTCCGTGAATCGCACCGCCCGCTCCGCACTCTGCAGACGCGCTATTGTTCGCTACCGCGCGCCGGCCGGCAAGCCCCCAGCCGTCGCCGCGGGACCGGCCGAGGGCATTCCGTTGACGGGCACGGGGTCACTGCGGCTACCATCGGGTGGCAGCCCCGGCACAGGCCACGACATGTCATCCCGCGTCCGCACCTTGCAGCTCTATTATCTCGCCACGCCCCTGTTCTGGCTGGCGGACTACGGGTGGGGCGCCGATTTGAGGGTGGCCGCGCTGGCCGCCTGGCCGGCGGCCAAGACCCTCTACTACCTGGTTTGCTGTGGGCTGGCGGTGGTGGGCGTGGCGGCACCACGGATGGCCAGTCTGGCGGGCCTGGTGGAGAGCAGTGCCAATATCCTGCTGCTGCTGACGAGCCTGCTCGCAGGCTACCTGAGCATGGTGGAGCGCGCTGCCGCCGGCACCCTGGCGGGCACCCCATTCACCCTGGGCAAGCTCGTCAACTTCATGGTGGTAGGCACCATGCTGGTGCTGAGCTTCTACAGCAATCCCCTGGTCGCCCCGCAGCAACGACGACGTCACTAGCTCGCCTAAGCAGGAGACGGATTTTTCCGACGCGAGCTGGCGCACCTCCAAGGGCCTGGGCTTCCGCTACAAAATCGCCCGCAAATTTGGCCTGCAGGTGCGCGTGGAAGTCGCCTGGGGGCCAGAAGAGACTGCCTAGGATATCACCGTCGGCAGTGCATGGAATGCGTCTTGCCGGTTTGTGGCCGGTGAGTGGGTTGGGCGCTTCGCGCCCGACTAGTCCTGGCACTGCCGAGTTGCGTCACAATTGTTGTAATCAGGCGAACACCTACTCATGGTCTGTTCGATAACGACAAGACATTTCAACATGGCACGTTCCACTCTGACATGCGTATCCCATCGCTTTGGATACGACATAAACAACCAGATTACAGCTACATGGATTGCCCATCCAGGGGGCTTTTGCGGTCATGGTACGCAGCTTGCTCAACCCGGAGTGAGCCAATTGTCCTTCACTCGTTAACTGGGGGTGCATATCCATGTACAAGTCGATGCTTTTTTCAATCACAGCGCTCGGTATGTTGATTGCCGGGACCGTCAACGCGGAAACCAACCAGGGTTACAACCTTTGCTGGCGGTATTGCCAGACGCGGGCTTCCAACCAGTTCAGCTGTGAAGCGTACTGCAGGTGTGTTCATATCAAACACAAGGGGAGCCTGTACTGCAGGATTCGCTCTACCGTGGATCATCCGGATCTCGTGCAGGGCCGAACGACTTCCGGTTCCGGGAGCGCCTATTCGGTTTCGCCGAAGGCCGGGGCCCGTATCCGGTGAATGTCCGCGTAAGGGCCGCGGAAAGAAATAATCGTCCCAAGATTGCACCGGATATGGGGTCGGATTCAAGGCGCGGCAAGGGGCGCATAGCCCGGACTATGCAACGCTTGCCGCAACGCAGAAGCCGGCGCCAGAGACCAGCAAGATGGGATGATTATTTCTTTCCGCGGCCCTAAATGGCGGCGGTGCGCTTCTGCGCGTCACGCCATTTACGCGCCGGGCCCGTTTGAACAAAGTGGAGAGCCAGCGTGTTTACGGCAAAAATCGGGACTACTCTCTGGGTGAGAGGTGTAGCCTAATGTAGTGCCCACGGACAAGCGTATGATTGGGCACCGAGAGGGTCGCGATGCGACACCGTCATCCCGCCTCCTTGCCCCGGCCAGCCTGGCGGGCCTGGTGGGGAGCAGTGCCAATATCCTGCTGCTGCTGACGAGCCTGCTCGCAAGCTACCTGAGCATGGTGGAGCGCGCCGCGCCGCTCGGCAGCTCAAGCATGGCGCGGGCGTCTTGCAGCACGAAGGCGCGGAAGGACGTGGCCATGGGCGAGAGGCGCTTGCCCCGACGGTGCACGATGTACCAGTGCCGCCGGATGGGCAGCCCGTCGACATCCAGCACCACCAGGCGTGCGGAGGCCAGCTCCAGCTCCAGGGTGTGGGCCGAGACCAAGCCGAGGCCCAGACCCGCTTGCACCGCCTGCTTGATGGCCTCGTTGCTGCTCATCTCCATGCCGGTGGTGAGCCGGATGCCCTGCTCGTCGAAGAAGCGCTCCATGGCCGTGCGGGTGCCGGAGCCGCGCTCCCGCACCATAAAAGTCTCGTGCTGCAGATCCTGGATCGGCACCGGTCCGGGCCTGGTCAGAGGATGGCCGGGGGCGGCGATGACCACCAGGGGGTTGTCCATGAAGGCCTCGGCCACCAGATCCGGCTGGGTGGGCGGACGCCCCATGATCACGAGGTCGATCTCGTTGGCGTCCAGGCGGGCCAGGAGCCCCTCCCGATTGGTCACGTCCAGGCTGATCTGGGCACCGCTGTGCTCGCGACTGAAGGTCGCCAGCAGGCGGGTGGCGAAGTAATTGGCGGTGCTGGCCACCGCGATCTCCAGGCGGCCCCGGGACATGCCCTTGAGCTCGGCCAGCACGGCCTCGGCCTCGGCCAGCTGCTGGCTGATGACCCGGCTGTAGTGATACATCTCCCGCCCTGCCTCGGTCAGATACGTCCTCTTGCCGATCTGCTCCAGCAGGGGCAGACCCACGTTATGCTCCAGCTGCTTGAGCTGCATGGAGACCGCCGGCTGGCTGAGATGCAGCTCCTCGGCGGCTCGGGTATAGCTCAGGTGGCGAGCCACCGCGTCGAAGATGCTCAGCTGGCGTAGTGTGAGATGCATCCGGATGAGACCATAAATGTTTCCTTATGGATATTATCATACATTGTGTTTGTAGTTTATGGCCGATACGGCTATAAATAGCCTCCCATGTTGGTGCGGCCAGCCCCGCCCAACGGAACGCAGGAGCCACTGGCGCCACACATGCCGCCGGCGGCCCGAACGTCTAGCCTACTAGAGGACTATACCCATGGCCGTCAAGACCTATAACGCGGGCGTGAAAGAGTACCGCGAGACTTACTGGATGCCAGACTACACACCCAAGGACACCGACCTCCTGGCGTGCTTCAAGATCACCCCTCAGACGGGCGTGCCCCGAGAGGAGGCCGCTGCCGCCGTGGCGGCCGAGTCCTCCACCGGCACATGGACCACGGTGTGGACCGACCTGCTGACCGATCTGGACTACTACAAGGGACGCGCCTACGCCATCGAGGACGTGCCCGGCGACGACACCTGCTTCTATGCCTTCATCGCCTACCCCATCGACCTGTTCGAAGAGGGCTCAGTGGTCAACGTGTTCACCTCGCTGGTGGGCAACGTGTTCGGCTTCAAGGCCATCCGGGCGCTGCGCCTGGAGGACGTGCGCTTCCCCATTGCCTACGTCATGACCTGCAACGGCCCGCCCAACGGCATCCAGGTCGAGCGCGACAAGATGAACAAGTACGGCCGTCCGCTGCTCGGCTGCACCATCAAGCCGAAGCTGGGCCTGTCGGCCAAGAACTACGGCCGTGCCTGCTACGAGGGTCTGCGCGGCGGCCTGGACTTCACCAAGGACGACGAGAATGTCAACTCCCAGCCGTTCATGCGCTGGAACCACCGCTTCGACTTCGTCATGGAGGCCATCCACAAGGCCGAGGCCGAGACCGGCGAGCGCAAGGGTCACTACCTGAACGTCACAGCGCCGACCCCGGACGAGATGTTCAAGCGCGCCGAGTACGCCAAGTCCCTGGGCGCCCCGATCATCATGCACGACTACATCACCGGCGGCTTCTGCGCCAACACCGGCCTGGCCCAGTGGTGCCGCGACAACGGCCTGCTGCTGCACATCCACCGCGCCATGCACGCCGTGCTCGACCGCAATCCGCACCACGGTATCCACTTCCGCGTGCTCACCAAGATCCTGCGCCTGTCCGGCGGCGACCACCTGCACACCGGCACCGTCGTGGGCAAGCTGGAGGGCGACCGCGAGGCCACCCTGGGCTGGATCGACCTGCTGCGCGAGCCCTATGTCAAGGAAGACCGCAGCCGCGGGATCTTCTTCGACCAGGATTGGGGCTCCATGCCCGGCGCCTTCGCGGTGGCCTCCGGCGGCATCCACGTCTGGCACATGCCGGCCCTGGTCACCATCTTCGGCGACGACGCCGTGCTGCAGTTCGGTGGCGGCACCCTCGGCCATCCCTGGGGCAATGCGGCCGGCGCCGCGGCCAACCGTGTGGCTTTGGAAGCCTGCGTGGAGGCTCGCAATCAGGGCGTTGCCATCGAGAGGGAAGGCAAGGAGGTGCTCACCAAGGCCGCCCAGAGCAGCCCCGAGCTGAAGGCCGCCATGGAGACATGGAAGGAGATCAAGTTCGAGTTCGACACCGTCGACAAACTCGACGTGTCCCACAAGTAAAGGCACTGAATTCGAGCGCTGAGAAATCGAGGAATACCCAATGAGCGAAATGCAAGATTACAAGTCCAGCCTGACCGACACGACGAGCCGCAGGTTCGAGACCTTCTCCTACCTGCCGCCGATGGATGACGCGGCGATCCGCAAGCAGGTGGAGTACATCGTGTCCAAGGGTTGGAATCCGGCCATCGAGCACACCGAGCCGGAGAACGCGTTCGACCACTATTGGTACATGTGGAAGCTGCCGATGTTCGGTGAGACCAATGTGGACGCCATCCTGGCCGAGGCCAACGCCTGCCACAAGGCCCACCCGAGCAACCACGTACGCCTGGTCGGCTATGACAACTATGCCCAGTCCCAAGGCGCGGCGATGGTGATCTATCGCGGCAAGGCCGTCTGAGCATTTGACCCATCCAGGAGTCTCCCCCGCCCCTGGCGGGGCGGGGTCCATTGGATAGATGCCGCTATCCTTGCTCCTCAAGCTAATCAATTCCTTCTCGAACAAGAACCTTACGGTTTTCGGATTCGGTGCAAGGCCCAACGGGAGCTCTGCGATGAGTGAAAACTACGGCGACCAGTACCTGGTGCCTGTGGAGCCTTACTACCGCGCCGTTGCCAACGAGGTGCAGCTGTACGAGGCCGCCTACGCCGCGCGCATGCCCGTGATGCTCAAGGGACCCACCGGCTGCGGCAAGTCACGCTTCGTCGAGTACATGGCCTGGAAGCTGCGCAAGCCGCTGATCACGGTTGCCTGCAACGAGGACATGACCGCCTCGGACCTGGTGGGGCGCTTCCTGCTGGACATCAACGGCACCAAATGGCAGGACGGACCGCTGACGGTGGCCGCACGGATCGGCGCGATCTGCTATTTGGACGAGGTCGTCGAGGCCCGCCAGGACACCACGGTGGTCATCCATCCGCTGACCGACCACCGGCGCAACCTCCCGCTGGAGAAGAAGGGCGAGCTGGTGCATGCCCATCCGGATTTCCAGATCGTGATCTCCTACAATCCGGGATATCAGTCCCTCATGAAGGACCTCAAGCAATCCACCAAGCAGCGCTTCGGCGCCCTCGACTTCGACTATCCGCGCCCGGAGGTCGAGGTGGAGATCGTCGCCCACGAAGGCCACGTCGACAAGGCAATGGCCGAGAAGCTGGTGCAGGTCGCCCAGCGCTCCCGCAATCTCAAGGGTCACGGCCTGGACGAAGGCATGTCCACCCGGCTGCTGGTCTATGCGGGCCAGCTCATCGGCAAGGGAGTCGAGCCGCAGGCGGCCTGTCAGATGGCGCTGGTGCGCCCACTGACAGATGACCCGGACATGCGCGACACCCTCGACGCCGCGGTCGGCACCTACTTCTGAGCCGGCCGGCATCCGACTCACGGCGACGGCACGAGGACCCACGAGCGGAATTGAGGGTTGCGGCCGCGGCGCTCGGCGACTAGTACTCCGTCCAGGTGATAATCACGGATGCAGCGGACCGCAAAGGGTTTGAGCGCAAGGCGCGTCTCGCCGGGAATGGCCCAGCCCTTGCCAAGAGACGCAACGCCGCGGGCGACCCCTTTGCGGCCCGCCCGAAGGGAGCTCCCCCACAGGCCTCCAAGCAGCGTTGCCGCCCTTGCCAAGGGCTGGCCCATTGACTGCGGACGGCGCCTTGCCTGGAGGCCTGTGGGGGACTCTGCATACGCAATTATCACCTGGACGGAGTACCAACCGTAAGCACTTCGAGTGACAGCCATGTCGATCGACTTTAGCCAATACATCGCCTGCATCGACACCGAAGAGGCCCACGAGCACCGCCAGGCCCTGGAGTCCTCCTACCAGGAGGCCGCACGGCTGATGTCGCCCCGGGGGCTGCAGAACTACCTCGAAGGCATGCGCGCAATGTGCAGCATGGGCAAAGGCGTGGATCTCGTCATGACCTATGTGGAGGAGATGCCAGCGGTCGCCAAGGAGGTGGGAGAGGACATCATTCCCGATGTGGTGACCCAGCTCATGAAGCTGGCCTCCCATACCTCCGGGACGGTGATCACACTGCTCATGGCCAACCTGCCCCTGGCCGCCCAGCGCCTGGGCGACGCCGAGGTGATGCGCGGCTTTCTCAGCCTGATCCATCAGCTCGCCGGCAAGGCTCCCCGCGGGCTGCGGCCCATGATGGAGAACCTGGACGAGCTGTTGTCCAAGCTCACCCTAGGCGGACTGCGCCGCTGGGCCTTGTGGGGCGCCCAGGCCCACAAGCGGGACCTGGATGGTCAGATGGCCTATTTCGGCCTCAAGACCGAGTCCTCCAAGGCAGTCTTGCGGAAGGAGCGGCGCGGAATCTTGTTCGTCGACAATCAGCGCCGTCTCAACTTCTATCTGCGCGCACTGTGGGCCCGGGCCTTCTTCATGCGCCCCACCTCGGGGGACTACGAGTCACGGCAGGGACTCAAGCCCTACATCGAGGACTACCAGATACATCTGCCGGACGCCTTCGACGACTTCCGGGGCATCAATGGCATCGAGCTCTACCGCGCCGCCGCGGCGCATTGTGCGGCACACATGGTCTACACCCGGCAGGCCATCTCGGCAGAGCAGCTGTCCCCGGCGCAGATGAAGCTCATCGAGCTGTTCGAGGACGCCCGGGTGGAGCATCTGGCCATCCAGGAGTTCCCTGGCCTGAAGAAGCTGTGGCTGGGCTTCTATACGGCAGCGCGCGAGGGCGAGCCCGGCGAGCCACACCCCGTCGTGGCGCTGATGTTGCGCATGGCCCATGCATTGCTCGACGAGGGCTACCGGGATGATGCCGAGCACATCAACGCCCAGGCCGAGGAGTTTCGTGCCGCCCTGAACGGGGACCCCCACAATCCGCGCATCAGCTGGGAGGCGGGTGTCGGCTTCTACAATCGGGTGGTCAAGCGGGTCGCCATGCCGGCGCTGCGCCTGCTGGAAGACTGGCCCATCCCCTACCGTGACGACAACCGCTACGTCTGGAGCTTCGACGAGGCCGACTGGCGAGCGCACGAGGTCGACTACCTGCCCGCCAGCCGGCAGCAGATTCGCCGCACGGTCAATGTCATGGAGATGGTCAACGAGGTGGACTGCGAGCTGGCCGGAGACGATGCGCAGGAGATCTGGCGGCTGGAGACCCCCTTCTACCTGGACCAAGAAGGCTGCACCATCAACGAGCTGGAGGGCAAGGAGCCGATCTCGGAGCCGTTCCACTACCAGGAGTGGGATTACCACGTGCAGCTCTACCGTCCGGACTGGGCTACCGTGCTGGAGCGCCGCCAGCCCAAGGGCGATCCAGCCCTCATGGACGAGATCCTCAGCAAGCACAAGCCGGTGGCCTCCCGCGTCCGCCACCTCATCGATGCCTTACAGCCCCAGGGCATCGTGCGCAAGCGCGGCTTCGAGGAAGGCGAGGAGATCGACCTCAACGCCGCGGTGCGTGCCTTCATAGACATTCGCAGAGGGGTCATGCCGGACCCGCGCATCAACGTCCGCATCACACGACATATCCGCGACCTGGCGGTGGTCGTGCTCATGGATCTATCGGAGTCGACCAACGAGCCCGTGGACAAGTACGACCCCGACGGCCCCACCGTCATCGGCCTGACCCGAGAGGCCACGGGCCTGCTCGCCTGGGCGATAGACTCCATTGGCGATGCCTTCGCCATCCACGGCTTCGCCTCCGACGGCCGCCATGACGTGCAGTACTACCGCTTCAAGGACTTCAACCAGGGCTACGACGATCAGGCCAAGGCCCGCCTGGCAGGGATGCGCGGCGGCCTGTCCACCCGCATGGGTGCGGCGCTGCGCCACGCCGGCTGGCATCTCAGCCAGCAATCCGCCCAGCGCCGTCTGGTGCTGCTCATCACCGATGGCGAGCCCGCCGACATCGACGAGCGCGATCCTCAATACCTCCGGCACGATGCCAAGAAGGCGGTGGAAGACCTGGCGATGAAGGGGATACACACCTACTGCCTGACGCTGGACCCCCTGGCCGATCGCTACGTGGCCCGAATCTTCGGCGAGAACCGCTACTCCATCGTCGATCACGTCCAGCGCCTGCCCGAGCGACTGCCCGCCGTGTTTGCGGCGATCACGGGATAGGCCGGCAGACTCTGACTCGGCCCAGTGGTGGACTCCACGGCCCATACAGTTCGGCTACAATTAGGTCGTTAGAAATTGTAGCCCCACCCGACGACAGGCCGCATAGAACTTCAACAGAGCGGCCCCGCATCGCACGAGGCAGACGCCTAGGCAGGGTCCGCCCACCTGAGGAGGAGTGACCGGATGTTTTTCGACTTCTTCCGGAGTCCCTGTGTCCCCCGCCAGCCAGCCGGCGACTGGCTGACGGAAGGCGAGGTCACGGCCGCCATCGAGCGGACGGTAGACGCCATCGATCCGCGCCTGCGGATGATTCGGCGTTACGGCGTCAAGCTCCGGCCCGCCCTCGAGCACTCGTTGCGCTACGTGCACGAGCTGATCGCGAAGATACCTGGGTCGCTGGCGGTCGATCGGCACAGCTTCGGCACAGACCCGCAGGTACAGGCGTTCTTTGCCTCACGCAGCGATATGCAGAGCCTATTCAGTCAGAGTCGCGACATTCAGGGATTCTTCGCCCAGAACTGCGACTTCGACCGCTGCTACGCCCTGATGGTCATGAATCTGCGCGAGCGCAAGACCACGGGATATGCCATGGAGGGCGAGATCCTGCGCCGGGATGTCATACAGACCACGGTCAACTTTTCGGCACATCGCTTCGTCCAGCCGGCGGAGACGGAGGAAGGGGTGCGCGCGGGCCTGCGCGAGCGCGCGCTCCAGCATCTCATCACCCGCGCCATCACGGCGCTGGCCGAGGTTCACGAGCGCCAAGACTCCCTGAGATCTCAACGCGGTCGTGTGGAGGCAGAGCTGCGGGCGGCGGAGGCCCCCGCGCGCGAGATTGACCGGCTGCTGGACCCTGCGGGGCCGCGCCAGGCACGGGTCGCCGAGCTGGCTCAAGCACTGGCGGAGATCGAGCGGGCGTTGGCGGAAAGCTCGGCCAAGGTGGCGACTCTGGACGACGAGCTTGACTTGGTCTACCAGGTGCTCGATTCCCCGGAGACCCACTGCCAGGTGGAGCGCCGCACCCTGCAGGTTGACCGCATGGGAATCAAGGTCGAGGACCATAGCGGGCGCGGCCAGGGCGTCACCTTCGCCAACATCTGGATAGGCAGCACTCATCGGGTGGGAGCCATCGTGAGCTTTCCCCAGCAGGAGCTGATGGCGACGGAGAGCTTCGTCGATCGGGCTCTGGCCACGCTGCACATGTGAGGCGCCCGTTCTGGAGTCTTAGGAGGCGGCCATGAATCGCCGTCGGGCTGCATGCCGGGCGCGCACGCCCTCCGTACCTGCCGGTGCATCCCTCCCCCCGCGTCATGCTCTCAACCACCGGAATCTGTTGTATTTTTCCTTGTCATCGCCTCATTGCCGCGGCGCGGCAATGAGGTGTCGGTCGCCGGGCACTGATGAGGGACACGCTTTGGGAGCCCGAGATTGCGCAGCTCACCGGTGCGCAGCCCGTAGGCCGCGGCATAAAGTCAGCGGGAGGCGGCGACGAGATGCAGCTCCACTACCAGCCCCAGCTCGACGCCCGCGACGGCCGCCTGATAGGCGCCGAGGCCCTGCTGCGCTGGCACCACCCGGCGCTAGGCTACGTCCTCCCCCGGCGCTTCATTCCCATCGCCGAGGCCATCATCGCCATGGCCGCACGCCTGCGTGTGGAGGTGATCGCCCAGGGTGTGGAGACGGAATCCCAGTGGCTGTTTCTGCAGCACAGCGGCTGGGATGCCATCCAGGGCTTTCACTGTGCGCCTCCCGTGCCACCCGAGGAGCTCGAGCGCCAGCTTCCGGAATGGACCCAGGCGGGTGGCGCCCTGGGGAGCGATTCCGCCAAATCCATGGTCGATGCGCGGGCTACTCGCGGGCAAGACCCTCCAAGCGCTCGCTGAGCTCCAGCCACTCCTGCTCGGCCTCAGCAAGCGCCTGACGCAGCCGCGCCTGGCGCAGCAGCACCTCCTTGAGCCGCTCCTTGTTCTCGTCGGCATAGGTTCGAGGCTCGGCCAGGGCCTGCTCCAGCTCGTGGATGCCCGCCCCCAGGCCAGCCATGTGAGCCTCCAGCGCACGCAGCCGCGTGCTGAGAGGCTGCAGGCGCTGGCGCTGCTCGGCGGCGGCCCGCCGCTGCTCCTTGCGATCGACACTGGGGGACACCCGCTCCGTGCTACTCGGCTCGCGGCGGGCGCGATAGGCACACAGCCAGTCGCGGTAGTCATTCAAATCGCCGTCCAGCTCGCCGACGGCAGCATCGGCCACCAGCAAGAGGCGATCGCAGGTGGCGCGCACCAGCGCCCGATCGTGGGTCACCAGCACCATCGCACCCGAGAAATCCTGCAGCGCCAGCGTCAGCGCCAGGCGCATCTCCAAATCCAGGTGGTTGGTGGGCTCGTCCAGCAGCAGCAGATTGGGCCGCTGCCAGACCAGCAGCAAGAGCACCAGGCGCGCCCTCTCCCCACCCGAGAAGTTGAGCACCGGTGCCAGGGCGGCATCCCCGGAGAAGCCGAAGCCTCCCAGGAAATCCCGCAGCACCTGCTCGGGGGCCTCCGGCTCTGTCCGGGCCAGATGCATCAGGGGAGAGTCCTCGGGGCGGAGCTGCTCGAGCTGATGCTGAGCGAAGTAGCCGATGCGCAGCCCTGGGCTGGCGGCGAGCTTCCCGCCCATAGGCCCCAGCTCCCCGGCCAGCAGCTTGGTGAGCGTGGACTTGCCGGCGCCGTTGGGCCCCAGCAGCCCGACCCGATCACCGGGATTCAGCACGAGATCCACCGCCTCCACCACAGCCTGTCCGCCGTAGCCGGCGGCGACCCGCTCCAGACGCAGCAGCGGCGGTACGCTGGCCGGTGAAGGTGGAAACGCGAAACGGAACGGCGAATCGACGTGGGCCGGAGAGATCAGCTCCATGCGCTCAAGTGCCTTGAGGCGGCTCTGGGCCTGGCGGGCCTTGGTGGCCTTGGCCCGGAATCGGTCTACGAAACCGTGGACCCGGGCTCGCTCCTTCTGTTGGCGCAGGTAGGCGGCCTGCTGCTGCGCCAGCCCGGCGGCCCGCTGCTCCTCGAAGCTGCTGTAGCCGCCGGTGTATAAGGTCATGCGCCCCCGCTCCAGGTGCAGGATCTGGCTCACCACGTTGTCCAGCAGGTCGCGATCATGGGAAATCAGCAGCAGGGTGCCGCGGTAGCCCGCGAGCCACTCCTCCAGCCAGATGACGGCATCCAGATCCAGATGATTGGTGGGCTCGTCCAGCAACAGCATGTCGGAGCGGCACATAAGGGCCTGGGCGAGATTGAGGCGCACCCGCCAGCCCCCGGAGAGCGCCCGCACCGGCGCCTGCTGGCGCTCATTGGCGAAGCCCAGGCCGCTAAGCAGTCGCCCGGCCCGGGCGCGTGCGGTGTAACCCTCGAGGGTATCGTAGCGGGCGTGCAGCGCCGCGATGCGCTCCCCGTCCCCCGCGGCCTCTGCCGCGACCAAGTCGGCCTGCACCTCGCAGAGCTCCCGGTCTCCCTGCAGCACGAAGTCTAGCGCGGGAATAGCTAACGCCGGGGTCTCCTGGGAGACGTGGGCAATCGTCAGGCGTGGCGGCAGCTCCAAATCCCCGGCGTCTTGATGCAGCTCGCCCCGCAACAGGGCGAAGAGGGTGGACTTGCCCGAGCCGTTGGCACCCACCACACCGACCTTCTGGCAGGCATGGATGGTGAGAGAACAGCTCTCGAATAGGGCCTTGGTGCCCCGGTGCAGACTGAGGTTGCGCAGCGTGAGCATCAGATCGGCCAGTCGACGAGGTGCCGCTCAAGGTCATCGGCGTCGACCTCGGCGACGACCCGCCCCCGCACGGAATGTCCGCCGCGGTGCACCGCGGTCGAATCCCCGCAGACCAGCGGATGCCAGGGCGGCAGCTCGCGTCCCTCGGCTAGCAGGCGGTAGGCACAGCTGGCGGGCAGCCAAGTGGCGGCGCGCACCGTGGCCGGCGTCAGCGCCACACAGTCGCTCACGACCCGGGTGCGACCCGTATAGTCGAGGCACCGGCACTGCTCTAAGTCAAGCAGCCTGCAGGCCACGTTGGTGGTATAGATCGCGCCGCTGGCCTCATCTTCCAGCCGGTGCAGACAGCACTTGGCGCAGCCGTCGCAAAGGGCCTCCCACTCGGCGGAGGTCAACGCCTCCAGGGGCTTGCGCCGCCAGTAGGGCTTTCCGGTGGAAGGGTCGCCGGTCTGCATCTCAGAATAGCCGATTGAGGCCATTAGAATGCAGCCACCCGGTAAGCCTCCGCCAGATACCCGTCGGGATGTTCTCGACGACCGCCACCCGGCGCCCCCCCTCGGCGAGGGTCATGGCCGCCCCCTCGCCCGCGGGCCCGCGGGCCCGCAGCCGATGATGATGGTGTCGTACTCCCGTGTGGTCATGAATCGGGTCCCGATGAGCGCCTCACACCCGGTGCCCGCCGGTCCAAGGACTCACAGCTCGGTCTCGCGTTCAACGGGTCGGCGCCGATGGCGTCCAGGCGGCCGTGCTCCCGGCCTCCGATGTTAGCAATCTCCGGCCCCCCGCCGCATGCGTCTATGATCGGCCCGGCACTTGGCCAGTCTGCATTTCGTGCTGCATCCGCAATTATCACCTGGACGGAGTACTAGGCGCTGGCTTCCAGATATAGCCAGGCCTGGTAGGTGAAGAAGGCAAGCAGCAAGGTGGCGCCCTCGATGCGCTCCACGCGACCGGGGTGTCCGCGCCAGCCCCAGGCGATGGCGAAGAGAATGACGCTGAAGATCGCCATGACAGGGAAATCCCGACTGAGCACGCCATGGGGCAAGGGCCCGGGACCCAGCAGGCCCGGCAGCGACAGCACGGCCAGCAAGTTGAACATGTTGGAGCCGACGATGTTGCCGATTGCCACATCGTGCTCATCGCGTACCGCCGCCACGATGGCGGTGGCGAGCTCCGGCAGGGAGGTGCCCACGGCGACGACGGTCAGGCCGATCACCAGATCGCTCACTCCCAGCCATTGGGCCAGCCCCACTGCGCCCCAGACCAGCAGTCGGGAGCTGGCCAGCAGCACCAGCAGTCCCACCCCCAGCCAAAGCGAGGCAGCGCGCAGGCTGGTGTCGCGCGGCAGCCCGGCCTCGTACTCGCTGGCCAGCACGTCCGGCTGCAGCGTGCGGCGGGCCATACGCAGAGTCCAAAGCACGAATAGGACGAAGCCACCCGCCAGGAGCAGACCGTCGACGCGTCCCAGAGAGCCGTCGAGCAGCAGGGGCAGGACCAATAGCTCGCTCAGCAGCAGCACCGGCAGCTCTCGGCGCAGAACGCCGGACTGCACGGCCAGCGGCCGCACCACTGCGGCGGCGCCAAGAATGAGCCCGACGTTGGCGATGTTGGATCCCAGGGCGTTGCCGACGGAGAGCCCTGGGTTGCCGCTCCACGCCGCCATGCCCGAGACCAGCAGCTCGGGCGCGGAGGTGCCGAAGCCCACCACCAGCATGCCGATGACCAGCGGCGAGACCCGCAGCAGCCGCGCGGCGGCCGACGCGCCCCAGACAAAGCGGTCGGCGGCCCAGATCAGGGCGAAGCTACCTACCACCAGGGCCAGGAGGTTAGCCGGCATAGAGGGTTCCATCGGCGCTCCTGCAAGCTGCCACACACCATACGCGCAATGGACGGCCGGGCGCCGACTACGCGATGGACTGATGGTAATCGATGACGGGGGCGAGCTGGGTCAGGGCTGGGATCTCAGAGCGGTGCTGGCGCGGCGGCTCATTTGCGTCCGAGCGGGCCGGCCGACAATGATGCCCGCGCCGTGTTATGCTGTCGCCGCTCTGCGTCGGGCCTAAGCCCGAGACCCGTTGCGGCGGTGCTCAGATGACCGCAAGGAGGGAACGATTGTCCGTAAGCGAGGTCCCTAGGCAGGATGGGTCCACCGGTGGACCTCGACGCCGCTGCCCACCCGTGCGGGTCCCGCTGGCCTGCCGCCGACGGTACGGGCTCGCCATCCCGCCCGGCAGCATCTGCGGGGCGCTTTTGACCAAATCATTCGAGAACACATTCAGGAGCAATGCGATGTCCAAGAAGTTGATGCTTGCCTCGCTGGTGGGCGCCATGTTTGCGGCCGCCAGCGCCACCGTGCCCGCCGCAGATGGCGCCGCCCTGTATCAGTCCAAGGGCTGCACCGCGTGCCACGGCGCCAACGGCGCCGCCCCCATCACCCCGCTGTATCCGAAGCTGAACGGCCAGAGCGAGCAATACCTCCTGGCCCAGATGAAGGACATCAAGAGTGGTGCCCGCAGCAACGGCCAGTCCGCCGCCATGAAGGCCATCATCGCCCCGGTCAGTGACGACGAGATGGCAGCCATCGCCAGCTTCTTGGCCGCAGCGAAGTAGCACCCAGAGATGCAGTCGTAGCCGGCCGTCAGGGCCGGCCACGACTGGCTCGATCTCTGTCCGGCGGCGCTCCCGACCAGGCAGTCACTAGGAGGCGTGCGCGCCGGGCCTGACTCTCCCCGGATCCCATCGCGCTTCAGCACGTCCGTGCGCCGGGGCGGCGGCGAGATCGTTTGTCTGCGCCGCTGCCCTCCCCGCAGCCATGCCAGCCGTCGCGCCCCATTCCGGCGCATATGCAGGTAGCGACGGGGACGCGTCATGCCCGGGGAGCCGCCACTCATGTAAACCCGTGGTCGCGAGGTGCGTTTACCAGCACACGGCGGCAGGCCCGCCTGGACCGCGGGAGTGACGATGTCGACAATGGGCTTGGTGGAGGGAGCGGTTTCGGCGGCATTCGCGCTGCGGCTCGGTCGTGCCCAATCGGAGGCGGCGACGCTGGACAACAGGCAAGCGCTGGATCAGTTCCTGGCAGGGGTCGAGCGCCGGGCCTTGAGAATGGCGGAGTACGCCACCGGCAATATCGAGGACGCCCTGGATCTGGTGCAGGATGCGATGCTCAAGCTGGCCCAAAGCTACTCCCATAGACCACCCCAGGAGTGGGCCGCGCTGTTTCACACCATACTGCACAGCCGAATCATGGACTGGCATCGCCGCAGCCGGGTGCGCAGCCGCTGGCGGACCTGGCTGGGCAGTCCGCGGGATGGAGACGACGCGCGGGACCTCATCCAGTCTCTGCCGGATCCCCATCCGAGCGGACCGATGGAAGGTGTGTCGGACGAAGAGCTGGCGGTGGCGCTGGAAATGGCGGTTCGCGGTTTGCCGCCGCGGCAGCAGCAGGCGTTCCTGCTACGCGCATGGGAGGGTCTGGACGTGGCCCAGACCGCGCAGGCCATGCGCTGCTCTCAAGGCAGCGTGAAGACCCACTATTCTCGGGCAGTGCATACGCTGCGCCGCCTGCTCCAGGACCATTGGCAATGAGACTCGCCCCCGATCGCGATGGCTTCACGGCAATGGCACGGTCCGCCCTGGATCGGCGCGCGTCGGCGCTGGACGACCTGAGCTTGGCGAGGCTGCGGGCGGCGCGCCACTGCGCCCTGGATGCAGCAGCCCGCCAGTCGGCTTTGGTCGGCAGTCTGCGCGCCGTACGCAGCTGGCTGGGCTTGCACCTCTGGCAGGGCGGCATGCTGGCCAGCGTCATGGCTGCACTGCTTGCCGCCGCACTCTGGCAGACCCTTTCACACGGCCCCGGCCCCCTCCCCGATGGCAACATGGATATGGAGCTGCTCACCCACGTGGAGCACCTGGATCTGTACGAGAACCTGGAGTTCTATGAGTGGCTCTCAGGCAATCCCGACGCCGGCTGAAGCGTGCCCTGGGGGATGGATCTGGGGCGGCAGCAAGTCGGGGTGGGCGGTGAATGACCGGTGTGCCATAGCGGTGCCCAGTCGCCATCGATCGCACATGCTCATCTCGCAGGTGACTTCCGGGGGCGCCGGGGCGGCGCCAGGACCCCGATCTCCGGTGAGTCATGCGGGCTAAGGGCTGGGGTGGTGTGGCGCTCCTGTGCTGTCTAGCCCTGGGTGGCCCCGCCCAGGCCGAGGGTATCCCGTGGCATACTCTGAGCCCCATCGAGCGCCAGGTGCTGACGCCGCTGCAGAACCGCTGGGAGAGTCTGACGGTGGAGCGCCAGCGCAAGCTGCGCAGCGATGCCAAACGGTGGTCACGGATGGATCCGGGCGAGCGTGAGCGGGCACGCGAGCGCCTGGAGCGCTGGAAATCCATGGCACCGGAGGAGCGGGCCCGGCTGCGCCGGCGTTACAATCATTTCCAGCAGCTGCCCCCGGAACAGCAGGATAGGCTGCAGGGCAGCTTTCGCTGGTTCCAATCTCTGCCGCCGGAGCGAAAGCGGGCGCTCGTCGAGCAGTGGCGCAGGCTCACACCGGAGCAGCGCAGCAAGGAGATGCCGAGCTTTGCGCCGCGCCACCGGGTTGAGAAATGGGGTGGCGGGCGGCGCGGCGACCGCCGTTGAGGTCGGCCGCAAGCAGGCGGCACGGAAGCTCGGTAGACTATGGCTCACAACCGGAGGCCCGACGAGCCCAGTTCATGCATCAGCGTGCCCAGATCCCCGACGCTCCGGCAGGAGCGGCTCAGCCCTACACCTGGCGGCGGATCCTGGACCTGGTCAGGCCGCACCGGCGGGAGCTCGTGCTGGCCCATGTGATTGCCGTGCTTGGCGCCCTGGTCAGCGTCCCCATACCGCTGCTGATGCCTCTGCTGGTGGATGAGGTGCTGCTGGGCAGGCCCGGCGCCGCCGTGGCCGCCATGAACCGCATGTTCCCACAACCCTGGCACGGTCCGGTGCTGTACATCGTCGCGGTGCTGCTCGCCACCCTGCTGCTGCGCCTGTCGGCCCTCGTACTGGGAGTCGTGCAGGCCCGCCAGTTCACGCGCATCGCCAAGGATGTCACCTACCGGATTCGCCGAGATCTGCTAAGCCGCCTGCAGCTGGTGTCCATGGCCGAGTACGAGACCCTGGGCTCGGGGGCGGTAACCTCGCACCTGATCACCGACGTGGATGCGGTGGACGATTTCGTCGGCGTCTCCCTCAGCAAGCTGCTGGTGGCGCTGCTCACCATCGCCGGCATTGCCGCCGTGCTGCTGTGGATGCACTGGCAGCTCGCCCTGTTCATCTTGTTCATCAACCCGCTGGTGATCTATCTCACGATGGTGCTGGGACGCCGGGTCAAGGAGCTCAAGCGCCGCACCAACAGCGCTTACGAGCTGTTCCAGGAGTCACTGACCGAGACCCTGGAGGCCATCCAGCAGATTCGAGCGGCAAACCGAGAGCGCCATTACATCGGCAGAGTCATCGACCGCGCACGCGGCATCCGCGAGCACTCCATCGCCTACGCCTGGAAGTCCGAGGCGGCGAATCGGCTCTCTTTCATGGTCTTCCTGTTCGGCTTCGACATCTTTCGTGCGATCAGCATGCTGATGGTGGTGTATTCGGGACTCAGCGTGGGCCAGATGTTTGCGGTATTCGGCTACCTGTGGTTTATGATGACGCCGGTGCAAGAAGTGCTGGGAATCCAGTACGCCTACCACGGCGCCACCGCCGCCATGGCGCGGCTCAACCGGCTGGTCGGGCTGCATCGGGAGCCTGCCTACCCGCACCTGCGGAACCCGTTTGCGGGACGCCCGACCACATCCGTGCGCCTGGAAGATGTCTGCTTCGCCTACGGCGACGGGCCCTTGGTGCTGGACCACGTCTCCCTCCATATCCGTGCCGGCGAGAAGGTCGCCCTGGTGGGCGCCAGCGGCGGAGGCAAGACCACGCTGGTACAGGTGCTGCTGGGGCTGTATCCGCCGCGCTCGGGCAGCCTGTATTTCGACGAGGTGTCAGTGACGGATATCGGCATGGACGTGGTGCGCCGGAATGTGGCGACCGTCTTGCAGCACCCCGTGCTCCTGAACGACAGCGTGCGAGCCAACCTGACCCTGGGCCGCGATATTCCCGAGCCTCAGCTGTGGCACGCCCTGGAGGTCGCCCAGCTCGAGTCCATGATGCAGGATCTGCCGGCGGGCCTGGACACGGTGGTCGGACGCCAGGGGATACGCCTGTCGGGCGGTCAGCGCCAGCGCCTGGCCGTCGCCCGCATGCTGCTGGGATCACCGCGGGTGGTGATCCTGGACGAGGCCACCTCGGCCCTGGATACCGAGACCGAGGGCAAGCTGCACGACTCCCTGCGCCGCTTCCTGGCGGGTCGTACCACCATCATCATTGCCCACCGGCTGAGCGCCGTGCGCCAAGCCGACCGAGTCTACGTGTTCGATGGGGGGCGCATCATCGAGGAAGGCGAGCACGCCGAGCTGGTGCAAAGCGACGGACTCTACGCCCGCCTCTACGGCGCCCAGGCATGACCGGCACCGACGACCGGGCCCGGCTGCGCATCGACAAGTGGCTGTGGGCCGCGCGCTTCTACAAGACGCGCTCCCTGGCTGCGGAGGCCGTGGCGGGCGGCAAGGTGCACCTCAACGGTGCCCGGGTCAAGCCCGCCAGGACGGTGCAGCCCGGCGATGAGCTGCGTATCCATCGGGGCGACGAGGAATTCGTGGTCACGGTGCGGGCCGTGGCCAGTCAGCGCCGTCCCGCCTCCGAGGCCCAGCGGCTCTACCAGGAGACCGAGGACAGCCGGCGTGCGCGGGAGGCAGCGGTCACAGCCCGGCGCGCCGAAGGCGTCAGCCTAGCCTCCGGTCAGGGGAGGCCGACCAAGCGCGATCGCCGCCGCCTGATTCGCCTCGTCGGGGACGGCGGCTAGCGTCTGACCAGTTCGGAGCCGGGCCGGTGAGGATGTCGTCGCGCATCCGCGCGGTCCATTGGGCCACGGTGACGCTGGTCGCCGCCGGCGTGTGGTCTCCGAGGTGGTGGTGCTGCAGGATAACTGCGTGGTCCGCCGCCCCGCCCAGGCCCCGTGCCAGCCCCGCCAACGCCACAACGAGCCACTGTCTCAACCTGCGCCGCGCCATGGAGCACTCCCCCAGTGCAGCGAGCCTTGCGTCATGTGGTCGCGCCGGGGGCGCAAGGGCAGCCGATGGCGTACGTACCCAAAAACCCTTAACGTACCGCACATCCGGCGCCTGCCGGCAGACGGGGTGGATACATGGCAAGCGACCTGGACAACAAGAAAGTCATCTCCTGGGCCCTCTACGACTGGGCGAATTCGGCCTTCGCCACTACCGTTCTGGCGGGATTCTTTCCGTTGTTCTTCAAGGAGTACTGGAGCGCAGGGGCGGACGTGGCCACGAGCACACTGCGCCTGGGCGCGGCCAATTCCATCGGCAGCATCGTGGTGGCCACCCTGGCACCGGCACTCGGTGCCATAGCAGACCGCGGCAGCGCCAAGAAGCGCTTCCTGATGATCTTCAGCGCCATGGGCATCGTGGCTACCGGGGCGCTGCACTTCGTGGCGCAAGGCAGCTGGGCGGTGGCCGCCGCCACGTTCGTCATGGCCTCCATCGGCTTCGCCGGGGGCAACATCTTCTATGACTCCCTGCTGGTGAGCGTGGCCCCCGAGAACCGCTTCGACATCGTCTCGGCCCTGGGATTCTCCCTGGGCTACCTGGGCGGCGGACTGCTGTTCGCGCTCGACGTCTGGATGACCCTCTCTCCGCAGACCTTCGGACTTCGGGATGCGACCCAGGCCGTGCAGGTCTCGTTCCTCAGCGTGGCCGTGTGGTGGGCGCTGTTCGCGGTGCCGGTGCTCCTGTTCGTCCCGGAGCCGCGCAAGGCGCTGGGCATGTCTCTGGGCCCCGCGGTGGGCGCCGGTTTCCGCCAGCTTGTGCACACCTTCCAGCAGCTGCGCCGGCTGCGGGTGGTGTTCCTGTTCCTCGGCGCCTACTGGCTTTACATCGACGGGGTGGACACCATCGTGCGCATGGCGGTCGACTATGGGATGTCGCTGGGCTTCGACGCCAATAGCCTCATCGTGGCGCTGTTGATCACCCAATTCGTGGGCTTTCCTGCGGCCATCGTGTTCGGCAAAATGGGGGAGCGCTTCGGCACCAAGCCCGCCCTGCTGGTCGGCATAGGCGCCTACACGGGGATCACCGTGTGGGGCACGGTAATGCAGCAGACCTGGGAATTCTACGGCGTTGCCGTGTGCATCGGCCTGGTGCAGGGCGGCGTGCAGTCCCTTAGCCGCTCGTTCTATGCGCGCCTCATCCCACCCGACAAGTCGGCTGAGTTCTTCGGATTCTACAATATGCTGGGTAAGTTCGCAGCGGTCATCGGCCCCATCCTCATGGGCTGGACGGCCATCCTCACAGAGGATCCCCGATTGTCCCTGCTGTCGGTCATCATCCTGTTTGCCGCCGGCGGCCTGATGCTGTACTTCGTCGACGAGGCGGAAGGACACCGCATGGCCGAGCGTATGCGCAACGGCGCGGCCGCCTAGGGAGACAGGCCGATGAAGAACAGGTAGCCGAGGGTGGCGAGCAGCACCGCTACCGCCAGGTAGTTCAGCATCAGACAGTAGCCGCGCAGGTCACGACAGACCTTGCGCAGCGGACAGAAGTGGCAGTCTCCCATCGTGCTTCTCGTCCCTCGTGCGTTTAATGGCCCTCACCTGCCGCGCCCGGGCAGCCGCAGATTGAGGTGCTCCGGATTGACGCCCTTCCCGCCGGCCTTATTGCCGGCACCGCGCGTCGGACCCGACAGCTAATATTAATAAATAAGCATAGACCAAAATTCTTTAATGTGTGGAAATCTCCTTCTGCTGGACGCTTGACAGTCCACGGAGGGTCATTGAGCATTGCCCCAAGCCGCACACCAGAATCGACGGCAGGAATGGGGTAGCGACAGGCGTGGCCAGCACGGCAGATTCTCCCGTGGCGCAGGGTCTCCGGGTGTCCATGATACCAGGACGCCCGCACCCCGCCATGTACGCGGCCTTCGACCTGTATCCGTCGGCAAAGGGGGCCGCCGTGCACATCGCCCGCATGGCGCAGGCACTGTTCGGCTACGCCGGCGGAGGGCTCCTGTACGTCCTCGGCGATGCCGGCCTGCCGGCTTACCAGCGCGAGGGCACGGTAGAGATCCTGCGCTTCACCACCGATGCGGAGAACTTCCTGGACCGCGCGCTGGCCTTCGCCGACCGACTCGACGAAGTGCTCGAAGGACAGCAGCACAGCCTGCGGCTGTGTCACTTCCGCGACCCTTGGAGCGGACTGCCCATCGTCTCGCGGGCGCAGCGCGGCTACGCCGCCGTCTACGAGATCAACGGCCTGCCCTCCATAGAGCTGCCCCACCGCTATCGCCTGCTGGCCCCACGCACCATCGGCAAGCTACGCGCCGCCGAGCGATTCTGCTGGGAGCAGGCCGATCTGGTGCTGACCCCCTCGCAGACCATGCGGACGAACCTGCTGGCCCTCGGGGTGCCAGAGCACAAGATAGCCGTGGTGCCAAATGGGGCCGACCCGGCACCGCAAAGCCCGCGACCGGCGGAGGCGCCGGGGCGCTACCTCATCTACTTTGGCGCACTGCAGCCCTGGCAGGGCATCCCGGTGCTTCTGCGCGCCTTCGCGCGCCTGGCCGACCTGCCAGCCCTGCACCTGGTGATCTGCGCCTCCACGCCCAGGCATCGTGCCGCTCCCTATCGACACCTGGCGTCCAAGCTGGGCCTGGCGCCGCGTATCATTTGGCAGCATCGTTTGGGCAAGGCCGAGCTGGCGGCATGGGTCAGTCATGCGGAGGCGTCGGTGGCGCCGCTGACTGAATGTCCGCGCAATTTGGGGCAGGGCTGCTGCCCGCTCAAGGTGCTGGAATCCATGGCCGCCGGCACCCCCGT
>Ga0307417_10000260_pt1 | contig 22619 bp, 19 predicted proteins | sample SalMarWE160210MG_2_FD_202514 | JGI IMG/M metagenome (GOLD analysis project Ga0307417, IMG submission 202514) | Salt marsh sediment microbial communities from the Plum Island Ecosystem LTER, Massachusetts, United States - WE1602-10 | ecosystem: Environmental > Aquatic > Marine > Intertidal zone... | reverse complement strand
CTTAATTTAGGAATTAGCCTTTTCTATTTGAATTGAACATTTATATTCGCCTATATTCCAGTCTTGTTTAACGCTTCCGTTAAAGGATTCAACGCTTACGATATTTTCTGCCAGCGTTTCATTTGAAATATATTCTTTGGACGAATTAACAGCAGAAATTATTTTACCACTGCCGTTAAATTTTATTTTTATTTTATCAGTAACTTCAAAACCTGCATCTTTTCTCATATTCTGAATTCGGTTCACAAATTCTCTTACCAGTCCTTCTGCAATTAATTGATCATTCAATTCGGTATCAAGAGCAACCGTAACACCTTCATCACTCTCTACAATCCATCCTGTAATTTGTGAACTCACAATTTCTACATCTTCCTTCCCTATAAAAATCTCTTCCCCATCGATATTTAACTTAATATTTTCACCTTTTCCCAACTTAGCTATTTCTTTCTGTCCCAACTCTTTTATTGCGTTGGCAACCGGGTTTACTTTCTTGCCAAACTTAGGGCCAATGGATTTAAAATTTGCCTTTGCTGATTTTCTAACTATTTCAGAATCATCTGTAAGAGTTACCATTTCCTTAATATTCACTTCATCAAGGATTACATCCTGCATCTTCTTCAATGCATCTTGTCTTGATTTTTCAACCACCACCATAATTTTTGAGAGTGGTTGTCGGACTTTCAGGTTTGATTTTGCTCTCATTGCACGTGTGAGATATACAACCTTCTGTGCAATTTCCATTTTGTCTTCAAGCGCTTTTTCAGTATAAGCGCCAGCCGGAAAATCAGATAAATGTACCGACTCAAATTTTTCTTTTCCGGATACCGAATTTAAATTCTGAAAAAGCTCTTCTGCAATAAATGGTGAAAAAGGAGCGACTAATTTACTAATATTTATCAAACATTCGTACAATGTTTGGTAAGCCGATATCTTATTTCCATTCATCTCTGATTTCCAGAACCTTCTCCTGCATCTCCTTACATACCAATTAGATAAGTGGTCAATTGTAAATTCCGATACTGCTCTTGCAGCTTTTGTTACATCGTAATTGTCCATATTTTCACGGTATTCCGATATCAAAGAATTTAATTTTGAAATGATCCAGCGGTCTATTTCCGGTCTTTTCTCATAAGGCATAAGCTTTTCAGAAAAGTTAAACTTATCAATGTTTGCATATAGAGCAAAGAAAGAATACGTATTTAACAATGTTCCAAAAAATTTTCTCTGAACTTCACCAAGTCCCTCTTCATCAAAAAGTGTCGGACGCCATGGAGGACTGTTTGTAACGAGATACCACCTTGTTGCATCTGCACCGTATTTGTCAAAAAGGATAGAGGGATCGACGGTGTTTCCCTTCGACTTTGACATCTTCAATCCTTGTTTGTCAAGGATCAACTCATTTACAATTACGTTCTTATACGCAACATTATCAAAAAGCATCGTTGCAATTGCGTGGAGAGTATAAAACCACCCCCTTGTCTGATCAATGCCTTCGCAGATAAAATCTGCGGGGAAGAAATTTTTCTCAAATAATTCTTTGTTCTCAAAAGGATAGTGATATTGTGCAAACGGCATCGAACCTGAATCAAACCAAACATCGATCAACTCGGGAGTTCTTTTATAAATTTTCCCGTTCTTCTCAAATAAGATTCTGTCGACAAATGGTTTATGGAGATCCAGTTCTTTTATTTCAGCTACTGATTTCCTTTTGCCATCTTCTTCAATAAAACCTTTTTTCAATTCTTCGATGCTTCCTACTGCAAACACATCACCGTCATCATTTACCCAGATTGGAAGCGGGGTCGCCCAGAAGCGGTCACGAGACAATGCCCAGTCCTTATTTTCTTCAAGCCAATTACCGAATCTTCCCGCGCCAACTTCGGGCGGCTGCCAATTAATTGTTTTATTCAGTTCTACCATTCTGCCCGCTATTTCAGTCGTTCTTATGAACCAAGATTCTCTGGCATAATAAATCACGGGTACATCTTCGTGTCGCCAGCTAAAAGGATAGGAGTGAACTATAGTCTCTTTCTTAAAAAGTTTTCCTTCAGCTTTTAATTTTTGAATGATTCCAGGATCAGCATCTTTTACAAATTGTCCCTTGAAGTCAGTAATTTCATCTGTAAATAATCCACCACGTGTAACCGGCTGAAGCATCGGCAAATTATATTTTTTCGATACTTCATAATCATCCTGGCCAAATGCCGGGGCGATATGCACAATACCGGAACCATCTTCTGTACTTACGAAATTTCCACATACTACGAAAAAAGCTTTTTTATCGACACTTAAATAATTAAAAAGTTGTTCGTATTCTGTCTTTTCTAACTTTTCACCTTTAAATTCTTCTAGTATTTCGTATTCACCTTCGATCACTATAAGTCTTTCTTTAGCAAGGATTATTTTTTTGTCGTTAAATTTTATTTTCACATAATCAATGTCGGGGCCAACAGCTAATGCTACATTTGAAATAAGTGTCCAAGGAGTTGTCGTCCATACAAGAAAATATGAATCAGAATTCCTTATTTTGAAATAAACATAGACAGATGGATCTTTCGTTTCACGATAGCCAAGAGCCAGCTCATGCGATGATAAAACAGTCTCTGATTTTGGATCCTGTGGGACTATCTTATAGTCTTTATAAATGAGCCCTTTGTCAAAAAGGGTTTTTAACGCCCACCAGACAGATTCGATATAATTATTATCAAGTGTAATATAAGGGGCGCTGAGATCAACCCAGTAGCCCATCCTGGTGGTCATCTTTTCCCAAAGATCGAGATAAGTAAAAACAGATTCCCGGCAGGCTTTATTATATTTTTCAACCCCATAGTCTATTACTTCGCTCTTATGTTTTATACCAAGCCTTTTTTCAACCTCAATCTCAACAGGTAGGCCATGCGTGTCCCATCCTGCTTTTCTTTCCACTCTATATCCCTGCAAAGTTTTGTAACGACAGATCAAATCCTTCAATGTGCGGGACATAACATGATGAATTCCGGGTTTACCGTTAGCTGTGGGAGGTCCTTCGTAAAAGGTAAAAGATTTATTTTTATCCCTGGAGGAAATACTCTTTTCAAAAATTTTGTTTTCCTGCCAAAACTTTAAAATTCTTTCTTCAATTTCCGGGTAATTTATTTTATCTAAATTTTGTTTGAACATTTTGGAACTTATATAATTAAGAATACCTTTAGCAGGATAAAATTATAAATCTTCGTACTTCTTTATTAATTCTTTTTCAGTTTCAATGAATTCCTTAATCTCGTTTTCAACTCTCTCTTTTTTCAAGAAAGTGTTTTTCGCAATAGCTTCTGCATCATATATGATTTTCTGTGCTTTAATCTTTGCTGCTTTAATCTCAAGCTCAGCTTCTTTCTTTGCATCTACAATAGAGTCTTCGAATATTTTAAGTTTTTGCTCTATCAGAATAAAATCTTTTTCAAGATGAATCACTTCAGCAACAGCCATCCCAAAAAATCCCATCGTACCAAGGGTTATATTTCTCAAGGTATAAAGAATAAGAGTTTCCGTCATCACTTCGCCATTGATGAAATACTCTTTGAAAAAAGTTACAACAACAACGCTTATCAGAGTAGCCGCAACAATAGTAGCAAAAACGACCTTGCCACCCTGAATCCAGTTAAGAGTGCGGTCAATAAACCAACCACAGGCAAAACAAAGAAGAGAAAGCACAAACCACACAGAAAAATTATTATCACCAGACCTAAAAATATTTGTATTTAAAAAGTTCGATGAAAACATTAACACTCCAAGTAAAACCGGGGTAAATAACTTGTACGATTGTTTTAATTCCATTTTATACTCTCTTAATTACTTCTTTCATAATTAAGGTCATTTTAGGTTCCGCTGCCATTGCAGCAGAAATTATCTCTTCAACATTTACGGCCTTTAACGAATCCGGGAAACATTCATCAGTAATAATACTAATTCCCAGAACTTTCATCCCCATATGATTTGCCACAATATTCTCAGGAATTGTAGACATTCCTACTACGTCGGCTCCTGTTGCTCTTAAAAACCTATACTCGGCTTTGGTTTCAAGGTTAGGGCCTGAGACCGCTACATAAACTCCCTTCTGAACTTTTATTTTATTTTCTAAAGCAACTTCTTCAGCAATTTTTATTAATTCAAGACTGTACGGCTCACTCATATCGGGGAATCTCGGTCCTAGTTCATCTTCATTTTTCCCGATCAACGGATTATCGCCGATAAGATTGATATGATCAACCATCAGCATAACATCTCCTCTTCTGTAAAGAGGATTCATACCACCACAGGCATTTGAAGCGAGCAATGTTTTAACACCGAGATATTTCATTACTCTCACAGGATAAGTAATCTGCTGCATTGTGTATCCTTCGTAATAATGAAATCTTCCCTGCATAGCTACAACTTTTTTACCATTAATAATGCCGAGAATTAATTTGCCGTGATGCGATTCCACAGTTGAAAGCGGGAAATGTGGAAGATCAGAATAATTAAATTCGTGTTCTACCATTATATCTTTTACAAGACCGCCAAGACCTGTTCCCAGAATTATCCCTATAGGAAATTCATCACTGGTTTTGTCTCTGATAACTTTTAAAGTTTCTTTTATTTTAGAAATTAATTCGCTCATTTTTAAAGAAGTTTATTTACTATATCATCTACATCAATATCAATTTTTTTAACTTCCTCGGATTTTTCCGGGTTATCTTTTACAGATTCAGACTGAGATATTATTTCTTCCTGCTGTAATTTTGTCTCGATTATTTTTGATTGGGTATTTACAATCGCTTTTAATTTTGAAACTATCATATCTCGTTCTTCTCTCAGGTGAATTACAGCATTCCTGATTTCGTTTGCATTTTCTCTGGCCTTCTCAAGTATCTGAGAGGCTTTTATTTCGGCTTCTTTTATAATCAAACTGGCTTGCTTTTTTGTCGACTCTAATGATCTCGAAGAAGATTCTTGTGCTTTTAATAAAGTGTTCTGTAAATTTTTTTCAATTTTTCTGTAGTCAGCCAGAAGCTCATTAGATTCTACCAGACTTTTCTTTAAAGAATCGTTTTCTTTCTGCAATAATTCAAATTCATCGGCGAGTTTATCGAGATAGGCTTCGACTTCTTCTTTGTCGTAGCCTCTCATAGCTCTGGTAAATTCCTGCTTCTTTATGTTTAACGGGGAAACTTTCATATTTCCTTCCAGTTTTTTGAATAATCTCTTTCTCCGAAGATTGCGGAGCCGATCCTTAACATTGTGGCTCCCTCTTCGATTGCTATTTCAAAATCAGAGGTCATTCCCATAGATAATTCTTTCAAATCAATCCCCTGATCTTTTAATTTATACCTTAAGTTACGCAAATAGCTGAAACTTTTCCTGATTAAGTTTTCATTATCTGTAAAAGGAGCAATTGTCATTAAACCAACCGGGGAAATATTGGAAAATTCTTTGCAAGCGTGAATGAGATCAAGAACTTCATTTTCTTCTGTTACCCCGGATTTTGTTTCTTCATCCGAGGTTTTTACCTGTATCAAGATTTTCTGTTTCTTATTTATTTGTTCCGCCCGCTTATTTATTTCTTCAGCAAGAGAAAGAGAAGTAACCGAATGAATAAACTCAGCAGAACTTACAACATATTTAACTTTATTCTTCTGAAGATTACCTATAAAATGCCATGTAATCTTATTGCCCAGTTCCTGAAATTTTCCGTCGAGTTCCTGCGCTTTATTTTCACCAAAATCTTTGGCACCAGCATTAAACGCTTCATTTATACTATCAGTCCCAAAATTTTTTGAAACTACAATCAGTTTTATTTCGGAAATATCTCTGTTTACCGCTGTACATTTTTCCGCAATTTGATCTCTGACAGTCTGTAAATTCTGAGCTATCATATTTAAATTAAGATTGTGAATCTATCGTTTTTTGGCTTAATAATCAATAAAATCAGGGTTTTTAATACTATGTTTTGCCATTTAAATAATTATAATAAGTATTATTTCTTTAAGAAAACAGTTATTTGATACACTGAACTTTTGAAACGGTTTTCTTATGTAATCAATAATCCCTTTTCTTAAACAAAAGACTATTTCCCCTTCTCAAATATAAGTCTGCACTAAATTTCGTAATTTTGAATGTAAAAAAACGAAAATTTACAGGAGAGAAAATGAAAATTCAGGTACTTGAAGAAATTAAGGAAAAGGCCTCAAAACAAAAGAAGGCCGTTGTTCTGCCTGAATCCCACGATGAAAGAGTGTTGAAAGCTGCGGAGATTTTACTAAAAGATAAAATTGCTTCAGTAATTACTCTTGGGGATGAAAGCAAAATAAATGACAGCATAAAAAAGCTCGGATTAAATGTAAGCGGACTTAGAATAATAGATCCGCTTAAGTCTGATAAATTAAGTGACTTCACAAATATTTACTTCAACCTTAGAAGAAAAAAAGGTATCACAATAGAAGAAGCGCGCGAAACTATGAAGCGCGATCTTTTCTTTGCTGCAATGATGCTGAGGGAATCTCTCGTTGATGGAAGCGTTGCGGGATCATTTGCTTCCACAGCAGACGTTTTGAAGGCAGGGATTCAATGCATTGGAATGCCGGAAGGGATTTCTGTTGTCTCAAGTTTTTTCCTTATGGCATATCCTGAAAAAACTTACACTTTTGCTGATTGCGCAGTTGTCCCGGCTCCCGAACCCAACCAGCTTGCAGATATTGCCTCATCCGCAGCCGACAATTATAAAAAATTAACCGGTGATAAGCCTTACGTTGCAATGCTTTCATTTTCAACAAAGGGAAGTGCAAAACACGAATCGGTAGACAAAGTTTTGGCAGCAATGGAAATACTTAAACAAAAAAGACCCGATCTTGATGTTGACGGCGAGCTTCAGTTCGATGCTGCAATAATTGACTCTATCGGAAAAAGAAAAGCTCCCGGCAGCAATGTAGCTGGCAGAGCTAATGTACTGGTTTTTCCTGATCTGAATGCAGGAAATATCGGATATAAAATTGCAGAAAGACTCGGTGGCGCGGCTGCAATAGGTCCTATTGTTCAAGGATTGAAAAAACCATTTTTCGATTTGAGCAGAGGTTGCAGTGTTGATGATATTGTAAATACTGCCGCTATTGCCATACTGATGAGTTAATTGTTTTATTTTATTGGAATTTTCTTTCCTAAAAATTTATCAACCTCATATTCTTTGATTGATAAAATTAGAAAAGGAATGCTTAAAATCATTCCGTCGGTATAATTTGCTTTTCCTAAGTACATAATAAACGAAACACAAAACAAAATAACTCCGGAAGCGAAAAGGAGTTCCTGCAAGTCGCTTATCATCCAGCCGACATAGACAATTACAACAAGCAACAAAATATAAACCCATATGGACAAATGTGCGAGACTGTTTGTGAAAGGACCAAAAGCTGCAAATGAAGAATAATCCCATCTTAAAAATGGAACTAAAAGGGCGAAACAAATCAGAAATGAAAGCAATGCAAACAAAACCATGTTCTTAATATTATACCTGAAAAAATAGAGCAATGATAGTGAGAATGGAATTATTGCTAAAACTCGCGTACACAGAAAAGCACCGAACACCAGGTTTAAAAAGAAAAACTTAATGTCGATCTTTTCTTCATTAATAAATTTCTTCATTAAGAATATTATTGAAATAACAAGTACTGCATTAGCAAAAGCATCCCCGCCCGCAAGTATTTCATAATAAAAAACAGGCAAGGTTAGAAGCACAATAGTTCTTATTAAAATTTCTTTTTTAGTGGAAGAAAATTCCAGCGTCAGAGATAAAAATAAGGCAAGTCCGAAAAGGCCAAATAAGCTTATATTACCCAGCAAATAGAATGGCGCTTCAAGATAATATAGGAAAGGAAAATTGAATAGATGAGCATAGTTATATGGGAACGCTCGGCTTGAAAAATTTGTTAACCAAATACCAGAAGCCAAATAAGCGTTTCCCTTATTCACATTAAATAGAAATTCAGAAGCAACAAAAAAAAGGATTATTAGTGCAAATAGCAGGATAAAATTTTTCCTAGCAATTACTTCCCTTTGCTTTAGGGTTTTATCTGTAAACCATAGAATTGCAAAAAATAAGGGGATATAGGACCAATAATATACCGGGAGATAATTCAGCCCAAAAGCAGAGTGTTCAAACAAAAAGATAATATTTATAACAAGTAAAAATAGTACTGAAAAAGTGTTGATAAAGTGCTTTTTTGTAAACATATTAGCTAGCTAATCAACTTAACCAATGATAAAAGGAAGGAATATGATGACACGAAAATCAATTCTTTATACGTTTGTTATTACTTGTTTCTCAATTCTGTTTTTGGCTTTCACCACAGTGAAAAATAATGAAATTAACCACGAAACAAAACCAGGAAATAAATTGAAAGACAACATAAACGATATCGTTGTACAAGACATGAACGGCAAAGAAATTAAACTATCGGATTACAATGGTAAAGTATTACTGATAGTAAATGTTGCCAGCAAATGTGGGTTTACCCCACAGTATGAAGGTCTTGAAAAAATTTACAAAAAATATAAAGATAAAGGCTTTGAAATTCTGGGTTTCCCCTGCAATGATTTCGGCCATCAGGAACCGGGAACAAACGAAGAAATACAGCAATTCTGTAAATCAAAGTTCGATGTGACTTTCAAACTTTTTAACAAAATAAAGGTTTTGGGAGATGAGAAGTGCCCGCTTTATGCAAGACTGACAAACAACAGCGTTACTGAAAAATCAGACATTGGATGGAATTTTGAGAAATTCTTGATTGACAGGAAGGGAAATATCATAGCACGATTTAAAAGTAAGGTAACACCCGAAAGTAAAGAATTAACATCCGCAATAGAAAAACAATTGGCTGAATAGTTCATAAATCCTGAGGGTTACAGTAACCCTCAGGATAAAATTAATCACAAACCAAGTTCCCCTTTCACTATCAGTTTGGCTTCAATTACTTCTTTATGCTCAAGCTTTAAAATATCGCCGATTCTTTTTATGAGGTTGTCTTCATATTTGTCAAGCTTTTTATCTGTGTAAATCAATTGCCAAAGATTTTTCATCAATTCGAGTTTTTTATCTTTTGAAAAGTTTTGATCTACAAGAGTGGCGAATTCATAAATACTGACGCTTCTTTTAATGCTTTCCTCAGTCAGCGACATCAGTTCATCTGCCTCATCATCATTCATATCGTATCTTTTTTTCATTATAGAAATGATCTTTTCGTGTTCTTCATCAGTAAAATTCTCATCTGCTTTTGCTATCTCGAAAAAAAGAGCGCATGTAGCAACCTGTAGTTTTTGTTCAAAACTATCCTTCTCACTTGTCGGGATTGTTATCATACTTTTGAAATATTCAAACATCTTCTATCCTTTATTATTCAACTTTAATATCTACTTCTTCATGCTTTATTGACGACGGTCTTTCATACAAGACTGTTAGGCCTTTATAATGAGATGCTAAAACGGGATTGACCTGGTTCCAGGTAAATCTCCACGACCACCAACCTCCGAGCTTCCCGGGAAAGTTCATTCTTGCTTCGCTTCCCAGCTTTAAAATATCCTGCATCGGGATAATAATAATATCAGCAACTGAAGCATAAGCGGTTCTTATTAATTCACCAACAATATCATCGCCATAATAGTTCAAGTATTTTTGCGCGTGTTCATAAATATCGTTGCCGTTATTCTTTTCTTTTTCAAAATATGCGCGGGTTGTGTCATTATCGTGTGAACCCGTGTAAACAACAGAATTCTGCGAAAAATTGTGGGGCAAAAACCTGTCTTCCATTCCTGTCCCGAAAGCAAATTGCAGGATTTTCATGCCGGGAAAATCAAATTTTTCTCTTAACTCCGTTACCGATTTTGTTATCACACCGAGATCTTCAGCAATAATTGGAAGTTTGCCAAGATATTTTTCTATTGTGTTAAATAATTTTTCACCCGGAGCTTTTTTCCATTTGCCGGGTTCTGCAGTTTTTGATCCAGCTGGAATTTCCCAATAAGCATCAAAGCCACGGAAATGATCTATCCTGATAATATCAACCATTTCAAGCAAAGCCGAAATGCGTTTCCGCCACCAGAGAAAATCATCCTTTCCCATTTCATTCCATTTGTAAAGGGGGTTTCCCCAGAGCTGCCCGGTTGCACTGAAATAATCAGGTGGTACACCTGCTACAAAGGTCAGGTTGCCTTCATTATCCACTGTGAAAATTTCTTTGTTGCTCCAGAGATCAGAACTGTCATATGCAATAAAGATCGGAATATCACCAATAATTCTTATTCCTTTTTTATTGGCATAATCTTTCAGGTTTTTCCACTGGTGAAAAAACTGGAACTGAACATATTTTTGAAATAAAACTGAATCCGATAATTTCTCTTTCCATTTTTTTAGTGCCGATTCTTTTCTTGTTACAAGATCCTTATCCCATTTCGACCACACGTCACCATTGTTATGTTCTTTCAAAGCCATGAACAATGTATAATCTTCGAGCCACTCTTTATTTTTATCGCAGAATTCTTTGAATACTTTCTCTTTTCCGTTCGAATTATTCTTAAAATGCTCAAACGATTTTTTGAGCAGACTGTGTTTGTATTTTATCAGTTCTCCGAAGTCAATTTTAGCCGGGTTGAAATCAGGAACGTTTTTTAGATCGTTATCTTTGAGAAATCCTTCCTCAAGCAAAACATCAGGACTGATTATTAAAGGATTTCCTGCAAATGCCGAAAAACATTGATAAGGTGAATCACCATAGCCTGTTGGTCCGAGAGGAAAAACCTGCCAGAGTTTTTGTCCGGCGACTTCCATAAAATCTAAAAAGTTGTATGCTTCCTTACCCAGGTCGCCTATTCCATATTTTCCGGGGAGCGAGGTAGGATGCAGTAAGATTCCTGCAGAGCGTTCAAATCGCATAAATCTCCACTTATTTTGTTTGTTGAAAATAAATAAAAATCTTATGATGAGGAAGTTTTAATAGACAAATGACATTAATCTAATGTACCTAATCCCCTCCTCAATAAAGGAGGAGGACTAAATCAGCAAATATTACTATTGCACACCAGTCATTTCATTTTTAGGATACCCAACTTCTTCAAGACACATTTTTATTTTATCAAACGTTCTCTGAATATTGTGGTCCAATCCTACTGACATACGTACAAGTCCATCGCTTATGCCAATTTCTTTCTGTTCTTCAGCTGGAATTTCAGATGACGTACTATGACCGGGAGCGCTGAACAATGTTTTAAAATAACCGAGACTGACAGCAAGGTAACCTACTTTTTCCTCCTGCATCCTGACCATTAACTTACCTGCTTTTTCGCTTGTACCAACATCAAAAGCAAGCATTCCACCGTAACCATAATCAGCGTTGCAAAGTTTGTTTATCCTTTCGTGATGTGGGTGTGATTTCAATCCAGGATAAAAAACTTTAACTCCCATATCCTGGAGATTTTTAGCAAGGAACATTCCGTTCTGACTATGCTTCTGAATCCTGATGTGTAGGCTGTGAAGGTTTTTCAAAATACTTGCGGCACGGTGACTATCAAGCACAGGACCAAGAAGCATGCTTGCACCGCTTGTGATATCCAGAAGGCTGTGAATAAATTCCGAGCTACTGCAAACGCAGCCTGCAACACAGTCGCTTGTGCCGTTAATAAATTTAGTTAAACTGTGCACTACTATATCAGCGCCAAGTTCAAGCGGAGAAATTATCATCGGACTGAAAGTGTTATCCACAACAAGTTTTATGTTTTTTGATTTTGCGATTTCACTCAGCCCTGATATATCGGCAATTTCCAGCAGCGGGTTACTGACCGATTCACAGTAAATAACTTTCGTGTTTTTTGTTACCGCTTTTTTCACTTCATCAAGGTCATTCATATTCACGAAGTTTACTTTTATGCCGAGCCTGGGCAAAAAGTTTTTGAACAAAGCGTAAGTGCCACCGTAAATAGTATGGCTTGAAATGACTTCGTCACCGGAACTGCAAAGCTGAAAAATTGTAGTGCTTATTGCCGCCATCCCGGATGATGTTACCTGTGCTAATTCGGAATTTTCCAGACGCGCCAGTGCATCAGATAATTCTTTAGTGATCGGGTTCCAATGGCGTGAATACAGGAAGCAGCCTTCAATTTCGTGGTCGAAAAGCTCTTCCATTTTATCCTGGCTCATAAATGTAAAAGTTGATGAATCCGTAATCGATGGGTTTACGTCGCCGAATTCACCAAAGACCAGATTATCTTGAATATTGCTGGCTGGGTCGAAAGACATGAATTTTCCCTCCTCCGTTATTGATTTGTCCCCCAAATAGGGGAAATTTATTACTTAAAATTACACAGGAAGGGCTGTTATTTCAATGCTGAAATTCTGTTCCCAAATATAGATTATCGTTGTTTATTACAAGCGGGATAACTAATTTCTACACAATAGATTATCATTGTAAAATTTCATAGGGGGTTAAAATGAAACCGCGCGGATTTATTGAATCAAAAATTGGACAAGCTTGGAATAATTGCATTAGTTATGACTATTGCAACCAAAAAATAAACTCGGAACGTAGTTTACAAGCATCGTTTTGGTGTCACCTTAATAATATAATCTTATCAACGGATAAAAAAAGACAATTATTTATAGAGCCAGGAATGTTTATAAAAAGTAAGAAAAAAAAATAACGCCTGATATCGTGGTGTGCAATTCAAAAGAGATCATTTCAATAATAGAATTAAAGTATTCGCCCCGTGCACAACCGAAATACGAAAAGGATATACAAAAACTCTCATCAATTGCTAAACACAGACATCAAATAACAATGGTAAGTGAACGATTCAGAGGAACAAGAGATAATAAGAAATATGCATTGTCGGATAAGATACTGTTTGTATGGGCTGGAGTTCATGCTAAAGAAAAATCAGGAAGAAATAGATTCTCCAATTTAGAATCAAAAGAATTTTTAAAAGGGTGTTTTATAGAATGGCATGCTGAGACTCAAAAAGGTTCTGATCCAAAAGTATTCAAAAGGAAATGGTAAATTGAAAACATATATTTTATATAAATTAAGTTCATAATTTGGATAAACTATGCCACAAACAATTTTAATTTTAGTTTTATTGCTCGGCTTCAACCAGCAAAGCAGCAACAATCTTAGAAAACAGCTTGATGAAATGCTTACAAAATGGCATCACGCCGCCGAGGTTGCAGATGCAAAAACATACTTCGGTTACCTCGCGGACGATGCAGTCTATATGGGCACTGATGCAACAGAATACTGGACAAAAGCTGAATTTCAGAAATGGGCAGAGCCGTGGTTCAAGAGAAAATCTGCCTGGACGATTTACGCTACAAAAAGAAATATTTTTATATCACAAGATAAAACTTACGCCTGGTTTGATGAAACATTAGTTGCAGGTTTTGGTCCTGCGCGTGGTTCGGGAATCCTTGTCAAAACAAATGACGGCTGGAAAATTCAGCATTACGATCTCTCAATGACTATTCCCAATGAAGTTTCAAAACAGGTGAAGGATATTGTTGAGAAGGAATTAAATAAAAAAGAGTGATATGGAAGAAAACGAAAAAATAATGTCAGAAAAAATCCGAGAGGCTTGTGCAAAAGAATTTATACGTGCGTATGAAGAAGCGGGAATAAAGGGACTTTGCGAAGATGGCAGAATTGAATATGCTGTAGATGCTGTTAGGTCGCTTGATTTGGAAAAAAGTTTAAAGAATATAACACACAAATAATAAATTATTTATTTAGGGGAGGGTTTTAGACCCTCCCCTACAACACATTATTCACAGAATTATTTCTTATTCTTCGCTATTAGTTTCTTTGTCTGCTCGTAAACATTATCAGCTGTAAAACCGTATCCTTTCATAACATCTTTTAATGGTGCAGAAGCTCCGAATGTTTCAAGGCTCATTGAATCGCCATCTTCAGTAACATATTTTATCCAGCCCATGCCTACGCCGGCCTCAACTGAAAGCCTTGTACGAACAGCTTTGGGAAATACTTTTTCTTTGTATTCATCAGGCTGCTTATCAAAAAGCTCCCAGCTCGGGAATGAAACCACCCTTGCCTTAACTCCTTCAGCATTTAGTTTCTCTCCTGCAGCAAGTGTTATTGAAACTTCCGATCCACTCGCCATTAAAATAACATCAGGAGTTCCGTTGCAATCTTTCAAGATATAGGCACCTTTCATCAGATTTTTTGCTGAAGTATATTTTTTCTGATCTATCACAGGCAATTTTTGTCTGGTTAATATAAGTGCAACAGGGCTTCCCTGGTGCTCTATAGCAGCCTGCCATGCATACGCTGATTCGTTCGCATCTGCAGGGCGAATAACAACCACTTTCGGAATTGCTCTCACAGCAGCAAGATGTTCAATCGGCTGATGTGTCGGTCCGTCTTCGCCAAGGCCTATGCTATCGTGAGTGAAAACATAAATCGGCCTGATTCCGGAAAGAGAGCCAAGACGAATTGCAGGACGAAGATAATCTGAAAAAACAAAGAATGTTGCGCCAAAGGGAATTACTCCGCCGTAGCACGCCATACCGTTAAGAATGCTGGCCATACCGTGTTCACGTATTCCGTAGTGAATACTTCTGTTTTCGTAATGTTCAGTCGATAAGCTGCCGTAATCATTCATAAAAGTATCGGTGGAAGGATGAAGATCCGCAGAGCCTCCCAAAAATCCCGGGAGATAGGGAGCAATAGCATTTATCGTTTTACCTGATGATGTTCTTGTTGCAATTGCTTTTCCATCATCTTCAAAAAGCGGTAGTTTATTTTTCCATTCATCCCCGATCTTTCCGTTCATCAGGTTTAAAAATAATTTTGCTTCTTCAGGGTACTTCTTTTTATAAGTTTCAAATAATGCATTCCATTTGTCCTCCGCTTTCTTGCCGTCGGCCATTGCTTCTTTAAAGAAAGCTGCAACTTCATCAGGGATATAAAATGTTTTATCTTCCGGCCAGTTGAGATTTTTCTTTGTAAGCTTAACCTCTTCTTCGCCAAGCGGAGAGCCGTGCACTCCTGCAGTATCATGCTTATTCGGACTTCCATAGCCAATGTGTGTATCCGTTACAATCAATGATGGTTTGTTGGTAACTTTCTGAGCTGCTTCAACAGCCCTAAGGAGGGAATCAACGTCATTAACATCCGTTACGTGCTGAACATGCCAATCATAAGATTCAAATCTTTTTGGTATGTCTTCTGAAAAAGAAAGACTGGTGGGACCATCAATTGAAATGTGATTGTTGTCATAAAAGAAAATAATTTTCCCGAGTTTCAAGTGTCCGGCTAATGACGCTGTTTCATGAGAAACTCCTTCCATCAAATCGCCGTCACTGCAAATTCCATAAATAAAATGATCGAGAATTTTAATATCACCTTTATTAAAGATAGCGCCGAGATGTGCTTCAGCAAGCGCCATTCCTATTGCATTAGAAATACCCTGCCCAAGCGGTCCGGTTGTAGTTTCGACACCAGAAGTTAATCCATATTCAGGATGCCCCGGGGTCTTGCTATGCCATTGCCTGAAGCTTTTAAGATCATCCATCGAAACTTCGTAGCCGGATAAGTGAAGAATCGAATATAGAAGCATACTTCCGTGACCGGCTGAAAGAACAAACCTATCGCGGTTTAGCCATTTAGGGTTTGCCGGATTGTGGTTCATAATTTTCGAGTACAGAGTATAAGCTATTGGTGCGCATCCCATAGGCATCCCGGGATGCCCTGAGTTTGCTTTCTGCACACCATCAACTGCTAAAAATCTTATCGTATTTATTGCTAAATCGTCAAATTCTTTCGTCTTTATTGGCATTATCGCTCTCCCTTTTTTGAGATAGTTATAAATCTTTGTTCAACATTTAAATATATTAAAAGCTGTAATAAAACGACTATAAATTTTCTTGAACAAGACACATTTATTTTAAACAAAAATTATTTGAGACTAAGTCAAGTATCAGGAGGTCAAAAAAAACCGCCCAAAGCTGAGCGGTTTTTTGACGTCATATAGGTAATTTTAATTCTGAAACAGATAATTATTCCTTGGAATCTATTTGTTTTAATAAAACATCCACTGCCGCTTTAAGCTGTTCGTCCTGATCTTTTGCTCTTTCATCTGGTGATTCTTCAACAACCATATCGGGAACTGCCGGACCCCATTCCATATTTTTCGCTGTGGCTTTCACATACCAGCCACGGAATGGAAGGCGGACAAATGAACCATCTATCAATCCTCTTCCACCGGTAGAAATCACAGCACCAAAAGTCGGTTCACCTACAAGCTTTCCAATTCCAAGTGTTTTGTATGCGTGTGAAAAAATTTCTGCGTTTGAGTAGCTGCATGAATTACACATCGCAACGGATGGTTTTGTCCAGGCCGCGAAAGGAAGCCTTTCACCCAGAGGATAATGATTGATAAACTTTTTCTGTTCTTTTGCAAGATTTTTAGCAGCGCCTCTTGGAATCGTGTAAGCATGTTGTCGGTAAGTAAGCACCGTCATCAGGTAATCTGTTGTCCAGCCACCCCCGTTGAATCGCACGTCGATTACAATTCCTTCTTTTCCAAGTCCGCTGGCAGTTAATTCTCTTTCAAACTTCTCAAAGCTCGGCCAGTTCATTCCCTGTATATGAATATAACCAAGCCTGCCGTTTGAATATTTTTCTGTCAGCTTTTTATGTTCCTCAACCCATTCATCATAAAGTTCAGACCTTAAATTTGAAACGGGTCTTATCACGACCTCTCTCTTCTTTCCATTCTTATCGGTTATATCCAGAAGCGTCCTCTTGTCATCTTTATTTACAAGTAATGAATTAAAATTCATATTCATATCCACTGCTGAACCATCCACAGCATTTATAACATCACTTGCATTCAACTTGCTTTCGATTTTGTCTGCCGGAGAGTTGGGAATCACGTGAGTAATTTCTACTCCTTCGTTTACAGGAACGACTTCAACACCGAGCAAACCTGTGGTTTCTTTTTGTGTCTCGGCTCTGTCAGAACCATACATTCCCTCGTGGCTCGAGTTAAGTTCTCCAAGCATAAAATTAAAAATATATCTAAAGTCATCCTGCGTTGATGCCTTAACTGCCCAGGGTTCATATTTATTTTTCAAAGTATTCCAATCTTTGCCGTGAAAATTCGGATCATAAAATCCATTATTCAAAGTTCGCCATGCTTCTTCGAAAATTTGTTTTCTTTCAGTAGGATAATCAATTTTCATATCGGCAGAATATGCCAGGTTTTCTTCTTTCTCAGATTTTACGTCTATCCTTTCAAATTTCCCTCTCGGTTTGAACAGGTATAAATACTTACCTTCTCTATCCATTGTAACAGCATAAGGCCGTGCATTTCCTTTTGTAATTTGCTTCATCTTGGTTCCGTCCCACTGAATACTATAAAGATCCTGTTCAGCTTTGTAAGTCTGGTTGGAATTTCTGTTGGCAACAAAATAAAAAGTATCTCCATCTTTGGATATTGCAATATCTGATTCATTGCCCGGCAAACCGGTAACCTGTACAAGCCTGTCATAAATATGATCAAAATCTATCTCGACCGGTTTTACTTTTACACTATCTTTTCCTTTTTTATCTTCTTTCTTTTCAGGCTTTTCATCGTTTTCATCCCAATCCTGTTTTGTTTTTTCCCAATCTTTTTTTGTAAGCCAGACAAACCAGACATCATCATCGCCGTTGTTCCTGCTGGAAATAAATGCCAGTTTCTTACCATCCATACTCCAGACAGGCGAATTATCAGAACGCGGATGCATACTAACATTTACAGGTTTTTGAGAATTGTCAGCGGCGTGAATATAAATTTCGTCGTTGAAGTCAAGGTCAGGCAATGAATAAGCTAACCATTTGCTATCCGGGCTCCATGCGATTCCCGTTGGTGTAGCCCAGCCATTTAATAATATTTTTTCATCACTTATTTTTCCATCTGCAGCAACATCAGCAGTAATTAATTCTCCATTACCTTTTACATAAACTATCTTCTTACCGTCCGGTGAAATTACAGGCTCCGATTCATCTTCTTTTGTATTCGTAAGCCTGATTGTTTCGTGCTTAAGGCTTTTGAAAATATTAGATTCATTCTTATCAGAAGAACGCAGCAGGTAAAGATCAAATTGTCCCTCACGATCAGACGTAAAAATTAAACTGGAATCACTTAACCAGGCAACACTCATATCACGGTAAGGATTATTTGAAAGATCAATTGTAAGTTTTTTCTCTTTATTATTTTCGGTTACAAAAATATCTCCCCTTATAACCAGAGCTGTATATTTCCCATTTGATGAAACTGCATATTCATCAGCCTGGTCTGAATAATTTTTATAAACTACCGGGTCAAACCGATAGTCATCAGAAACGTGAATATTTACTTTTTGTGGAGAGCCTCCATTCAGTTTCATGTAATAAATATCTGTTTGTCGTTCCATTGCAAGCGAACTTCCATCACGACTAACATCAAAATAGCGAACGCCGTCATCGGTAAATTTTGTTATTTGTTCAGGGTTTTTTACAACCGTTCCATCGTCATTAATCTTCAATCTGAAAATATTATACTTTCCGCTTTGTGCACTTATATAATAAATTGTTCTTGCATCACCCCAGCGGGGTGCAAAATCCTGTCCTCCATAATTTGTAATCTTTAAATATTTCTTTGTTTTTGTATCGAATAACCAAACGTCTTTATTAGCCGGCCCCTTATATTCTTCTCTTGAAATTCTGCAAGAACCTCTTACAAACGCAACGAATCTTCCGCCAGGTGACATTACCGGCGTATATCCAAAAGTATCTAACAATCTTACCGGCGTTCCGCCTTTTGAGGAGACCTTATAAATTTCATTATCCCATTCTATTTGCTTATAACCCCGTGAGGATTCAAATAGAAGATCGCCATTAGAAGCCCAGTCACTTAAAACATCATTTGCAGAAAAATATGTCATCCGTTTCGGAATGCCTCCACCTGAAGGAATAACGAAAATATCATTATTGCCGTACCTGTCGCTGGAAAAAGCGATCATTTTATTATCGGGGCTCCATTTGGGTATGCCATCATATGCTTCGTGAATCGTTAATCGTGTAGCCGTCCCTCCCGTTGAGGGCACAAGCCAGATATCCCCCTGGAAAGAAAAAGCTATTTTTGTTCCGTCAGAGTTAAGTCCGGGATAACGAACAAACGGCGAGTTGTCCTGCGCGATAACATTTAAGAAAAAGAAGAAGGACAAAAAAATTGCTGTCGTGAGAATTCTCTTCATTTTTACTCCCTTTTTTATAAGAACTAATTCAGGAAAGAATATAACTTTAAAAGTTTAGCAGGAATATAAAAATATAATCCTTTTAAGAAAGAGATTTTTCAGGAATGGCAAATAAAAATGATGAATTTTGCCTTATTATATAAAAATCTTTGCTTCTTATTTATTTCTAATTTACTTATTTTATCGCATATAAATAATTTATACCTACTATCTGGGGGTACTATGGAAGAAACTACGATAAGCAACCGGGGCTTGTACCGACTACCCTGGACATTACCTGATAACGCAATCTCCTGGCTCGAACCCACTGCAATGTGCAATCTTTCCTGCGATGGCTGCTACAGAGAAAACGAAAAGAATTCACATAAACCTTTTGAAGAAGTAAAGAATGAACTTGATGTTTTCGCTAAATACAGAAATACCGATTGCATCTCTATTGCAGGCGGCGACCCTCTGCTCTACCCTCATATTTTAGAGCTTGTAAAAGAAATTAAAAACCGTGGCCTAAAACCGATTGTAAATACAAACGGTAAAGCTCTAAATAAAGAACTACTACATGAGCTTAAAAAAGCGGGAGTGTACGGATTTACTTTCCACGTTGACAGCAAGCAGGGACGACCTGAAGAATGGAGGGGTAAAAATGAACTTGAATTGAATGAACTCAGATTACAGTATGCACAAATGCTCGCGGATGAGGGAAATATCTCGTGCTCTTTCAATTCAACAGTGTATGAGGACACTCTTCAATACGTTCCTGAAATGGTTGAGTGGGCGGCAAAGAATATAGATATTGTTCAAACAATGGTGTTTATTGCTTTCAGACATGTTGTTCCACAAATGCCTTTCGACTGGTACGCCGGCGGTCAGAAAATTGACTGGCAGAATATTATGTACCACTCGGATACAAAAAGAAAAGTTGATATTCTATCCACTGATGTTCTGAATAAAGTCAGGGAAAAATTTCCTGATTTCACCCCTAGCGCTTATTTGAACGGAACAGAAAAAGCTGATTCTTACAAATGGCTTTTGACTGAACGTGTCGGAACAAAAGATAAAATTTATGGTTATGTTGGTCCAAAGTTTATGGAACTGATAATGGCCGGTCACCATTGGTTCAAGGGAACTTATCTTTCATACGCATCACCCAAATTAACAAGAAAAGGAAGATCAACTTTGCTTTTACTTTTACCTTTTGATAAAGGAGTTAGAAAAGCAGCAGGACAAATGTTGAAGAATCCTTTCAGGTTATTCAAAAGAGCACATATGCAGTCTGTTATGTTCATTCAGCCTGTAGATTTTATGAAAGGCGGCGAGCAGAGTATGTGCGACGGATGCCCTGATATAACCGTACACAATGGTGAACTGGTTTGGTCGTGCAGACTCGAAGAACAGAAAAGATTCGGAACATTTTTGCGTTCTGTTCCCAAATAATAAATTCAACCCTGGAAGGTTGCAATAGCAGCTTTCCAGGTAACTTATTTACTTTTCCTTTTTTCTCCCTTTTTATCTCTTATTTTCATAAATTCAAATAAACGATTTAGGATACGCTATGGGAATTAAGCTTACAACCAAGCTGATTATTGCTGCCGTAGTTTTAATAATACTTATCATTCTCGGGCTTTCAACCGGGATTCTAAATTTTAACGTAGTAAAAACATCCACCGAATCCAACCAACAATTGGTTCTAAAGAAAATTGAAGAAGTAGGAAATCTTGAACTGGTAAAATTTAATTTTAATGATGTTATTGAACAATCAGTCGTACGAAAAATATTTAATATAGATAATCTTGCACCGGACAGCAAAGTCCTGGTTATTGTAAACGGCGAGGCAACAGCTTGCGTAAACTTAAAAGAAGTAGCAAAAGATGATATTAAAATTGAAGGTGATAGTATAATTCTTACTCTGCCAGAGCCAATTATTTGTTACGCAAAAATTAATCACGACCGTTCAAAAATTTATGACGAAAATTTCATGGCAAAAGTTTTTAATCCTGAGTTGATCGATAAGGCCTATCAGGAGGGTGAAATTAAAATTAAAGATGAAGCAATAAAATTAGGAATTATTGATCAGGCGAAAGTGAATGCAAAAAAATTGCTAGGAGCATTGTTAAATGGAGTAACAAAAAAGAACATTATAATAGATTTTAAAAAGAAAACAGATTAGTTCGATTTGATTCTAAGCCCTTTGGGAACAACTACATTTTCCAATAGATCAAATAAACCCTGCACCAGCAAAGCTAAAACCGCCGCAGGAATTGCCCCTTCAAGAATGAGAGAAACGTTATCCAACCTTATGCCTGTTAGAATCGGCTGACCGTATCCGCCTGCACCTATCAAGGCCCCGAGAGTCGCTGTACCGACATTAATCACGGCTGAGGTTTTTATTCCTGAAAGAATTGACCTTGAAGCTAATGGTAGCTCAATAAGGCGCAGTTTTGCTCTATCCGGTAATCCAATTGCAGAAGCAGATTCTCTTATATTTTCGGGAATATCCTGCAAACCAGAATAAGTATTTCTTACTATAGGCAGCAGACTGTATAAAAACAAAGCTACTATTGCAGGCCAGGAGCCAATCCCTAATAACGGAATCATAAAAACCAACAGGGCAAGAGATGGAATTGTTTGAATAATTCCGACAACACTCAGTATCATATTTCCAAACTTCTTTTTTCTGAATGCAATTATTCCCAGCGGAATTGAAAGCAATATCGCAGCCATAAGAGAAACTGAAACCAGGAATAAGTGCTGCTTGGTATTTTTTATTAATCGATCCCAAATTGTTTCGGGCTGATATATACTTTTAATTCCAAATGCACTTTTAACAAATTCCGAAGCAACATTGTTTTCAGTTTTCCCTCCAATCTTAACTTCCTCATTCATTTTTATCATACTTGCTTCGGTAATAGAATTTTCAAGATTCAGAATTTGCTGTAAAGTTTCAGGAGCCTTTTTCGCCAGATCAGCTCTGTACAAAAAAACAGCTTTGTATTCAGGAAAGAAATTTTTATCATCTTTCAAAACTTTTAGATTATAATAATCTATCTCAGCATCAGTTGAGTACAGATCAATCACATCAATATCCCCTGATTCAAGTCCGCGATAAGCAAGATCGTGATCAAGGCCCCGCACGTCTTTTTGCGACAGATTATAAGCCCTTTTTAGTCCGGGCCATCCATCCTTTCTATCCATAAATTCGTTACTAAATCCGATTTTCAAATCAGGGTGATTTTTAAGATCTGATATTTTTTCAATATTTAGTTTTTTTGCTAAATTTATTTTCATCCCGATTGCATACGTATCATTAAAGCCTAAAGTGCTGCTCATCTTAATTTTT
>Ga0307417_10000259_pt1 | contig 22651 bp, 25 predicted proteins | sample SalMarWE160210MG_2_FD_202514 | JGI IMG/M metagenome (GOLD analysis project Ga0307417, IMG submission 202514) | Salt marsh sediment microbial communities from the Plum Island Ecosystem LTER, Massachusetts, United States - WE1602-10 | ecosystem: Environmental > Aquatic > Marine > Intertidal zone... | reverse complement strand
CGCCAGGCGTTCCACAACGCCCTCGCCTTGACCAGACCCAGCATAGCCAGCGCATACATCGCAAGGGGAAATTCGAAGGAGACGCCAATCCAAAACATGACCCCGGTCACAAAGCGGATGTAGCTCATGGGCCTTATCTGGCTGGGGATGCCCATGAAATGGACCAGGAAAGGCACCGCCGCCGGAAGCATAATCTCGTAGGCGAACAGAAGGCCCACGACGAAAAACAGGCTGGCTGCCGGGAGCAGCGTGAGGATCATCATCCGCTCATTCGGCTTCAGGCCCGGGTTGATGAATAGGAACAGCTCAAAGGTGATGTAGGGCAAGGCCAGCGCCACGCCGGTGATAAACGAGACCCGCATCACGGCGCCCACCGATTCGGTGACTTCGATCGACTGCAGGGCCTGCACGCCACCGATGGGTGCCGCCAGCCAGGCCAGGATCTGGTTGACAAAGGCGAAGCTCAACCCAGTGGTCAGGACCAGGAAGATCACTGCCCTAAGCAGGTGGTGGCGCAGGGCGTCAAGGTGATCGAGAAGCAGTGACGGTTGTTCGAAGCTGCGCGAGAGCACATCGGCCGTGGAGGTGTCCTCCGGCTCCTGTTGCAACCAATCCCGGATTCTGCGGAAGGGCCAGGCCAGACCGCGGAAGGGGAGCGTGATCAGGGACCAAAGCCGGCGGAAGAAACGCTTGATCATGGCCGGTCTTCGGGCGGGTCGCCCGGCCCATCGGTTGGCTCGGCTTCATCCTGTTCCGAGGCTTCGCCAGCTTGCGGCTCGTCGGGCCCGGTCATGGGAACGCCTCCCGGGGTGGGACCGAAGGCTTGGTCGGCTCGCGGCCGGCTGGGCTCGCCCTTGGGGGCGGGACGCCATGCCTCCAATCCGCCCTCCAGGTCCGAGTCAACAGCATCGGGAGCGACCTGAGGCGGCGCCTTTCCCTTCTTGATCGCCTCGTCCAGCTCCTCCAGGGCAGCTTCGCGCGCCAGCCGATTGGGGAGATCGCGCAGATCGCGCGAAGCCTGGGTCACCGTTTTCCACGCGTCCGAACGGTACATGCGGTTCAGGAATTTCCCGGCCGTGCGGGCGGTCTTGGCCAGGTCCTGTGGACCGAGCACCAGCAATGCGATGACGATGATGACGAGCAGTTCGAGGGGGCCTACGCCGAGAAATTCCATTGGGGACCGACGCTATCTTGTCGGTTGAAGTTGTCGCCGAATGTCTCCTTGGCGGTCGGCAAGCGAACCCAGCACACCGTTCACGAAGCGTGGGCTGCTTTCAGATCCGAAGCGCTTGGCAATCTCCACGGCTTCGTTGATGGCCACCTTGAGCGGAGTCTCACTCGAAACGGCGAATTCCCACAGCGCCAGGCGCAAGATCGTCCGATCCACGATCGCCAGCTGATCCACCGGCCATTCGGGGGCTGAATCGGCAATGAACCGGTCGAGGGCATTGGCGTACTCCAGCGTGCCCAGCACCATCTGGCGAAGGAAATCCAGGCTTTCCTGGCTGAGGTCGGGCTGGGATTCAATCTGTCGCGCCATGACCTCCTCCGGCCGGTGGCCGACGCAGTCGATTTCGTACAGCGCCTGGAGCGCCATCTGCCGGATGCGGCGTCGTTCACGCTTCATGGGCGGGGGGCGTCCGGGGCGGGTGTCATCATTGGTGTCCCATGGGGTTCAGGCGTTATCCGATGATGGCGCGTCGTCGAAGTCGATATCCTCAATGTGGACGTCGATCCGATCCACCTTCATCCCCACCATCTCCTGGATGGCGCGGGCGACGTCTTGCTGAACCTTACGGCTGACCTCGCGGACATTGACGTCGTGGGTCAGGATGAGGTGCAGCTCGACCGAAACGCTGTCCTCATCGACCCCCAAAATGACTCCCTCGCCGGTCGTGCGGCGGAACCAGCGGTTCATACCGGCGGGCGGCGCGGTCAAGCGCACCACGCCCGGCACGCCGAGCGCCGTGAGCTGGGCGATGGTCACGAGCACGCCCGGGGCGATAGTAGTGGCCCCTTGATGATCGTTGTGCTCCGGTCCATTGTTTTCCATGCTGATCCCTAGGTGTCGGTCGCGGCTAGAACATCGCCATGCCGCCGTCCACGGTCAGGATGTGACCTGTGATGTAGGCTGCATCATCCGAGGCGAGAAAGGCCACGGCTTTGGCAATTTCCTCGGGCTGGCCCTTGCGCCCAAGCGGGATCATCCCCAGCATCCCTTCCCGAGCGCTCTCCGGAACAGTCGACCAGATCTCAGTCTCAATATACCCTGCAGCCACGGCGTTGACCGTCACATTGCGCGAGGCGACCTCGCGGGCGAGGGACTTGGTGAAACCTATCTGTCCCGCCTTGGAGGCGGAGTAGTTGGTTTGGCCCGCATTGCCCATCTGGCCAGCGACGGAGGTGATGTTGACGATGCGGCCGTAACGTTTGCGCATCATATGGCGCACGGCCGCCTTGGCGCAGTTGAAGGTGGACTTGAGGTTGGTTTGGATGACGTCGTCCCAATCCTGCTCGGCCATGGTCATGATCAGTCCGTCGCGGGTGATTCCGGCATTGTTAACCAGAATGTGCAGGCCGCCGAACTGCTCGACGGCGAATTTGACCAGCGCCTCGGCGGCCTGATAGTCGCCCACGTCGGCCTGAACGACCGCCGCCTCGCCCTTGGCGGCCCGGATGGCCCGGGCCACCTCGTCAGCGGCGGCTTGGTTTCGGTTGTAATTGACGACCACCTTGGCCCCCAGACCACCCAGCTCGAGCGCAATGGCCCGGCCGATTCCCCTGGAGGCACCCGTGACAATGGCCACTTTGTCGTCAAAACCCATCGATCTTCTCTCCCAAGCTGCCGTCGATCAAGCCTGCGAATTATACCCCTGAACCCGGTGGGGTCTGCGGCCCGGCCGGCGCCGGCTAGGTTTCTGAGAGCTTGGGGGAGTCTGGCTTGGGCCCAGCGCAGCACACGGCCATCGGGGGTGGGTAGCTGCCGGGCCGAGAGGGGTCCCTGGTTGTAAGGGGGAAGCCGGGTGGGGTCGAGTAAGCGGGCTCAGGCGCCGCCGGTCAGGCGGTCGATGAGTGCTTCGAGTTCCTCGTCGGAGTAAAAATGGAGCGTGATCGTCCCGCCGCGCCTCCCGCGTCGCAAGCTGACCTTGGTTCCCAACGCCTGGCGCAAGTCTTCTTCCACGGCCGTTTCTTCGGGCGAGCGGGATGTTTCCGGCTTGCGGGGCTGACGCTGTCCGCTGAGCTTGCGGACCAGGTCTTCGGTTTGACGCACGTTGAGGCCGCGCTTGATCACTGTTTGAAGCGCAGCCGCCTGAGCCTTGGGGCTGTCGAGGCCCAGCAAGGCCCGGCCGTGTCCCTCCGAAACCTGGCTGCCGACGATGGCATCCGTCACGGCGTCAGTGAGTTTCAGCAGTCGAAGGGTGTTCGAGATCGCCGATCGACTCTTCCCCACTCTCACGGCGATGGCCTCGTGGGACATTCCGAAATCGTCCACCAGCTGCTGATAACCCTGGGCCGCTTCAATGGGATTGAGATCCTCCCGTTGAAGATTTTCAATCAGCGCCCATTCAAGCAGTTGCTGTTCCGTGGCCCGGCGCAGGATGACGGGTACCTCGGTCAGGCCGGCCAGGCGGGCGGCTTCGAGGCGGCGTTGGCCGGCGATCAGGAGGAAGGCAGCCTCACCTTCGGGTTGCGCCACCACCAAGGGCTGCAGCACGCCGTGTTCGGCGATGGAATCGGCCAGGCCCTGGAGTTCTTCCGCGTCGAACGACTTGCGCGGCTGCCTTGGGTTGGGCTGGATCTGTTCGATGCCGAGCTGGCTGACGCGCTCGCCGGAAGGAGAGGCTCCGCCCTCGGTGGAAGGGATGAGGGCGTCCAGTCCTTTGCCCAGGCCCCGCCTTCGGCTCATATCAGGCGGCTCCTTGGGCCTCGGGCACGTGCTGTCCCAGGCCGTCGGCGCGCAGGATCTCGGCCGCCAGTGCCTGGTAGGCGACTGCACCGGCCGAGCGCGGGTCGTACACAGAGATAGGGGTGCCGTGCGATGGTGCTTCCGCCAGGCGAACACTGCGCGGGACGATGGTCTCGAAGACCTGGCCCGCAAAGTGGGATCTGACCTCGTCGACCACGTCCTGCGATAGGTTGGTACGAGTGTCGAACATCGTCATCAGCATGCCGCGCACGTCCAATTCCGGGAACAGACCCTGGCGGACGCGCTGCAGGGTGCGGATCAGCTGAGACAGCCCCTCCAGCGCCAAGTATTCGCATTGGACCGGGATGATAACCCCGTCCTGAGCGGCCAGCAAGCCATTGACGGTCAGGAGACCGAGCGAAGGTGGACAATCGATCAGGACATAGTCATACCGATTGACCACGGGCGCCAACGCTCGACGAAGCAATCGCTCGCGGTCGGGCTGATCCACCAGTTCCACCTGGGCGCCGGCCAAGGAGGGCGTTGACGGGAGCAGGGCAAGTTTGAATTGTGTGTTCTTGAGGATGCTTTCCGAGGCGGGCTTGAGGTCGATCAGCGCCTCATACGAACCGCTGGAGATGTCCGCCTGTCGCACACCCAGGCAGGCCGTTGTGTTGCTTTGAGGGTCGATGTCCACCAGCAATACCCGCAAACCAGCCAGGGCCAGGTAGGCGCCCAGGTTGATGGTCGTGGTCGTCTTTCCCACGCCGCCTTTCTGGTTGACCAACGCGTAGACCTTGGTCATCGGCTCGCTCCGGTCGGGAACCCGGCGGCGCCGGCTGCCCGGAACCAGTCCGGCCCGTCGTGGGCCACGGAGGCGGACGCCCAGCGCGAGGCCTCGGCGGCCGCACTGGCCGGTAACTGCCCATCGGCCAGTTGGATGAAGAACACGGCGGCGAAGACGTCCCCCGCGCCGGTGTCCTCCAGTGCGGGCGACGATGGGGCGGGAACGTGGACGCGTTGGTCGTCCCAATAGACGTCCGCGCCGCGGGCGCCGTCGGTGATGGCGACCGTCGAGAAGGCGCGCTGCATGTGCTCAAGCGCACCGACTCCGATGGCAAGGTCGTGACGGCTGAACACAGCAGCCTCGGCCGCCGCCGGCAGGCGGGCAAGGCCTTCATCGGCCGTTACCTTCTGGACGTTCCCGGCGTCATCCCAGGAGCGCCACCAGCCTTGCGGCGTGACCCCCACGAAGGTTTCCTGGAAGGCCGCTGCGAGCTGCGGCGGCAGTTCATCTGCAACCGGCGCCAGGTGGACGAGAGGTGCGGTCCTCCAGGCGGGGGGCACGTCGCCGAGATCCAGCGGATCAGATCGTGCGCTCAGGATCTGCCGCCGGCTGCCGTGCTCGGTGATGTTCCTAAAAGTGGTGGTCAGGGGGCTTGGCTTACGGTGGATAGCGATGGCCGATAGGGCCGAGAGGTCGGCGTCGGAACCGCAGGCCGTCACCAGGCCGACACGTCGGCCAAGCGCTGCCGCAGTCAGGCTGGCGTAGGCTGCCGTCCCCCCCAGGCGAGGGCCGTCTGGCGTGAGATCGATGGTGACGTGACCGATGATCAGGTAGTCGATGGGCCCGTCGTGGCTCGCCTGGACCGCTGCGAGGTTCGAAGATGGCGGCATCCGCTTGGCCCGGCCTGCCTAGTTCTGCGGAATGATTGTGACTTTGCGGTGATTGCCTTCGCCAACGCTCTCGGTGGTGACCTCGGGATTGTCTTTCAGTTCGAGGTGGATGATGCGCCGTTCGCTGGCCGGCATCGGCTCAAGGGCCATGGTGCGGTGGCGGTCGATGGCCTGTTCGGCCATCCGTCGGGCTAGGCGTCGCAGCGTTTCCTCTCGGCGGGCACGGTAGCCCTCGACATCAATCACGATCGCCACCGGCTTGTGAAGTTCCTTGCCGACGATCAGGCGGGTGACGTATTGAAGCGCCGATAGAGTCTCCCCGCGGCGGCCGATCAGCAGACTCAGGTCGTCACCATGGACGTCAACCAGCAACGGGCGAACCTTGCCTGGGGCATCCGGGTCTCCCCATTGGCACTTGACCAGACCGTCAACCCCCATGCGCGTAAGGAGCTCTTCGAGGATGGCCTTGGTGATGTCGGGGACTTCCAAATCGTCGATTTCGAGATCGTCGAGGATCGGGCTTTCGCTGCCGGCCGCATCGGAATCCAGGCTATCCCTTCGAAGGATGGTCTGCGGCTCCGACGACTGCAGCCCTTCATCGGCGCGTATCGTCAGGCGAACCCGCGCCTGGCGGGCGCCGACGCCCAAAACGCCGCGGCTGCCCTCGTCGAGTACCTCGACCGCGAGTTGATCTTCAGGCAGTCCGAGTTCAGCCGCGCCTCGGGCCACCGCCTCTTCGACGGAGGGTGCAATGATTTCCAAACTTGGTTGTGTTTCCGGCATAGTGCACCCCTGTTCTCAGGACTAGGCCCTGGCCCCGCCCGAAGGCAGACCTGGGATCATGCTGCGCCAGTCAACTTTGCCGGTGGCCGCATATTGGACCACCTGCAGGAGATTGGACACGACGAAATAGAGCGCCAGCCCGGCGGCGAAGGTGTAGGCGAAGTAGCCCAGAAGCAGGGGCATGTAAAGTGCCATCATCTGGGTCATTTGCGAGCCCTGCGAGTCGGGCGTGGGCGGTGTGGTGAGCTTTGTCGACATCCAGGTCGTGATCACGACCAGGATGGTGAGGACCGGGATCCCTATCGGAATGCCGGGAATGATCAAGCGTTCCGGTGTGCCCAGATCCATCCACAAGAAATGGCTCTTGAGAGGGATCAAGGAACTCGGAATGGCGGGGTAGATATGTTGGGCCAACTGAAACAGCTGGAGCGGTGCATCAGCCAGGGACTGGATAATCGCCTGATAAAGTCCGATGATGATCGGAAACTGAATCAGCAGCGGCAGGCAACCGCCAAAGGGATTGATCCCCATTTCGCGGTAGAGCTTCATTTGCTCTTCCTGCAGCTTGGCCTTGTCGCTCTTGAACTTCTTCTGGATCTCCTGAAACTTCTTGGAGCTCTGAAGCTCCTGCATCTTTTGCGTGCTCTTCTGCTGCTGATACGTCAGTGGGAAGGTGATCAGTCGAATCAGGGCCGTGAAGATGATGATTGCCAGTCCGAAATTGTTGCCCAGCAAGTTGTAGATATACAGCAAGGCATTGATCATCGGGTTGAGGACAGCGGTATCCCAAATAGCGCCCATGGTCTGTCTACTTCCCCGCCGGCTGGTAAGACCAGCGCACGGCCCCGGAGGTGGCGTCGAAAGCTGTCAACAGGTTGGTCCCATCTAGGGAAGCCACCAGCAAGGACTCGCCGGTGACGATCGGATCGGTCAGAAGCTGCCCATCCAGCGGCTGCTGCCACACGGGGCTGTTGTCGGCCGCCTGGCGGGCGAAGACCTGGCCGTCGGCGGTGACGAAGTACACTTTGCCGTTCTCGACCGCCGGGCTGGCGGTCACATCGCCATCCAGGCGGCTTTGCCACACGACATTGCCCTTCGAATCGATGGCGTAAAAAGTCCCATCGACGTCCCCGAAATAGGCCACGCCGTCCTGCACGACGGGATCCCCCCACACCCAGCCGTCCGTGTGCTTCGTCCAAGCAATGCGCCCGCTGGCGGCGTCCATGGCGACCAGCTGGTTGGCAAATGTTCCGGTCAAGATCAAGTTGTCCAGGCTGGTCGGACGGTCAGTCATGGCGCCATTCAGTTCGGTGCTCCACAGCTGGCGACCGCTCGCCAGATCCAGGGCATAGACCTTGTGGTCAAGGCCGGAGAGGTAGACCTTGTCTCCCAGGACGAGGGGTTCAGACCACAGAGGTTCTCCGGTCGCGAAGCTCCACACATCGGCGCCTGAGTCCAGCTTCAAGGCATACAGGTTGCGATCCGCCGAGGGCACGAGCACCAGGTCACCGGCCACTGCCGGGCCCCCGACCAGCCGGGAGCTGGAAAGGAACCTGCGCCAGATTATGTCCCCGCTGTCCGCCTTGACGGCGTAGACGACGCCGCTGTAGCTGGCGATGATCAAGGTCCCCGAATCGGACAGGGCAGGCGGGGCATAGAAGGTGGCGCCCTTGTCCTGCTCCGGCGGCGCGAACTGCCACTTCTCCTGACCCGAAGCCAGGTCGACGGCGTACAAGGATTGATTGAAGGCCACGTAGGCGGTGGTGTCCGACACGGTCAACCCGGGCCAGCTGGAAGAGCCGACCCGGCTGCCCGAACAAGCGGAGACTAAGCCGGCGGCAACCAGCAACACCAGCCAGCGGCCGCGGCGAAAGGCGGGTTTGGGGTTTGACATGCGCGACATGGGTCTCCTACGGAACCGGGTCGAACCCACCGGGATTGAAGGGCTGGCAGCGCAGCACGCGCCACGTGGCCAGCCACCCCCCCTTGATGAGCCCATACTTGGCAATCGCCTCATAGCCATAGTGGGAACACGTGGGGGTGAAACGACAAGTCCCGGCGGGCAGCGCCCGCGAAAGGGTCAATTGATAGAGCCGGATCAGTGCCAGCGCCGGCCAACGCGCCAACGTGCCCCAATTCACGGGCACCTCGCGCAAGGCGGGTTCCGTGTGAGTGTGGGCAGGTACCAAATCGGGCGCAGAGTTCAACGTTTGATCACTCCTGATCGATCGAGCAAGTCCTGGACCGCCGACCGGAGGTCCGTCCATGGCGCATCCGTCAGGCCAGGCCGGGCGACCCAGACGCAATCCCATCCCGATTCAACAAGCTCCAACTCGGGCCGAAGGCTCTCCCTCAGCCGTCGCTTGGCTTTGTTGCGGGCCACGGCCGAGTTGAGCGTTCGGGTGGTCGTCACCCCGAAACGAGAGCGGTCGAGATGATTGCGATCGACGATCAGAATAACGAACGGGTGGGCATATGACTTGCCGCTACGCCGCACCCGCTTGATGTCGGTCGAGCTGGTCAGCCGGAATCTGCGGTTCATTGGCCTTCAGACCCGGTCCGGCGTCCACGCCCGGGTGGCGCTTGGGCGCCCGGGCGCCTCGAGCAACTAGCTCTTCCAGTTGATCTTCTTGACGTGATTGTTCATTCGCGGCGAAAGTCGCTTGCGCCCTTTGGCGCGGCGTCGCTTGAGTACGTCGCGGCCGCCGCTAGTCTTCATCCGGGATCGAAACCCGTGAACGCGGAGACGTCGCCGTTTCTTGGGCTGATAGGTTCTCTTGGGCATGAAAAAACCGACCTCTCTAGCGTCGTTTGGCTTCGCGCACTGAAACTCGAACGAGGATTATACCGTAACGACAGAGCTCGGTCAATCTGAGGGCCGCTGCACATCGCACTTTGGCCGGCCAGGTCCAGTCCAGGACTTCTGGGCGCGTTGCCGCGGCGTGTTCGCTAAGCTATACTCGACGCCATGAGCAGGGTCATCGCCGTCTCCAACCAAAAAGGCGGGGTGGGAAAAACCACCACCGTCATCAGCCTGGGCGCTGCCCTGGCAGAGAAGGGTTTGCGGGTGGTGTTGGTCGACCTCGATCCGCAGGCCGCTCTGACCGCCGGCGCCGGCCTGGACCCGTACAAGCTTCAAGGCACGACATACGATCTTCTGATGGACGACCGGGTCAGGTTCACCGAAATCCTGCGGCCGGTGCACGGGAATCTGCTGCTGGCTCCCGCCAGCGTCGACCTGGCTTCGGCAGACTACGCGCTGGCGCGACGGGCCAACCGGGCGCTTCGGCTGGATCAAACTCTGGCCAATGAGCTGGATGCGGTCGATTTCGTCTTGATCGATACACCCCCCAGCCTGGGATTGTTGACGGTCAACGGACTGACCGCCGCCGGCGAAGTCTTGATCCCGGTCGAATGCCACTATCTGGCGATGCGTGGCGTGCGAGCGCTGCTGGAGACGATCTGGCTGATTCACGACCGGCTTCAGCCGAATCTGCGCGTGCTCGGCCTGCTCCCGACCCGTTATCAAAGCAACTCGGCCCACGGTCGCCAGGTGGTCAATGATCTGCGGGCCGTGTTCAAGAAGCGCGTCTTCGAAACCGCCATCCCTATGGACGAGGCCCTGGCGGAGGCGCCGGCGGTCAGACAGACGATCCTCGCCTACCGGAGCGAGAGCCCGGCGGCGGCCGCCTATCGGCGCCTTTCCGACGAGATCATGCGCAGCAAGCCGCAGTAGCAGACTGAGGGCGAAGGCCCGATCAGGCGAAAATTGAAAACGGCCCGCCGAAGCGGGCCGTCAACTGTTTGGGCCTCGGTGATCAACCTTCCACTCGATGGACGTGGGCGCCCAGGCCGCGCAGCTTTTCGTCGATGCGTTCGTAGCCGCGTTCGATTTGGCCGATGTTGCGGATCTGCGAGCTGCCCTTGGCGGCGAGGGCAGCCAGGATCAGGGCCATGCCGGCCCGGATGTCGGGGCTCTCGAGGGTTTCGCCCAGCAGCTGCGTGGGCCCCTCGACGATGCAGCGGTGGGGATCACACAGGATGACCCGAGCCCCCATCGAGACCAACTTGTCGATGAAGAACATCCGGGTTTCGTACATCCAATCGTGAAACAGCACTGATCCCTTAGATTGGGTGGCGACGACGATGGCGATGCTCATCAGATCGGTGGGGAAGGACGGCCAGGGCATGACCGAGATTTCGGGGATCGCTCCGCCGTGGTCGGGTACGACCTGGAGCGCCTGCCCGCCATCCACGATCACGTCCTCGCCATCCACCGTCCACGTGACTCCCAGACGCTGAAACACGAGGTGGATCATGTCTAGATGTTGGGGCCCCGCGTTGCGCACCCGGATGCTCCCGCCGGTGACGGCGGCCGCGCCGATGAAGCTCACGACCTCCAGGTAGTCAGGGCCGATGGTGTATTCGCCGCCGCTGAGACGGTCGACCCCCTGGATGTGGAGTGTGTTTGATCCGATGTTCTCGATGCTTGCGCCCAGGCTGTTCAGGAAGTTGCACAGATCCTGGATGTGTGGCTCCGAGGCGGCGTTGCGGATCACCGTGGCGCCTTTGGCCATCACGGCGGCCATGATGGCGTTCTCGGTGGCCGTCACGCTGGCTTCATCGAGAAGCATATCCGCCCCGCGCAGACCCCCGGGGGCCCGGAGATCCAGCTCCCGCCCCTGGTAATCCGCCTCGGCTCCCAATTGGTGAAGCGCAAGCAAGTGGGTGTCCACCCGGCGCCGTCCGATGACGTCTCCCCCGGGGGGCGGAAGGTGAATTCCCCCGGTTCTGCCGAGCATTGGCCCCGCCAGAAGGATCGAGGCGCGGATCTGCCGGCACAGGTCGGGATCGAGGTTGCCCTGGTGAACCTCGCGCGCCTGGATGCGCCAGCTGCTTGGGGCCAGGACTTCAACCGAGACTCCCAGGCTCTCCAACAGGCGGCGCATAGCGCGCGCATCACCGATATCGGGAATATTGTGGAGCGTCACCGGTTCGTCGGTCAAGATGCAGGCCGCCAAAAGGGGGAGGGCGGCGTTCTTGTTGCCGCCGGGGAGGACTTCGCCCTTAAGCGGGTAGCCACCTTCTATCAGAAAGCTGTACATGGTCCCTCGTTCAGCCTGAAAAGCTGAGTGTGATGGGGTCGCCGACCGAAAGGCCCAGCGATTTGGCGGCGCTCCCCTGATTGACGCCGATCTCAAGCAGCGCTTCGCTGCCGATGTAGGCGACCATATTGCCCGGTGAAACATCGCCAAAGGTGCGGCTCAGCACCAGGCGTTCGCCGCCGGGCAGATTCACCGCAGCGGCGCTTGCCACGTACTCTGCGGGGTTTGACCCGGGCAGCCAGGGCGATATGTGAATTTTCTCACGAACAGCCGTCAGATAGCCGATGTTGGTCACCAGATTCCCAAAATGGTCGGCATGGACAATCTCACCTTGGAGTCCGTCGGACTCTACATTGAGCTGTGGAGGATCGAATCGGATCAGCTCCGGAGCGGGCGAGCCGAGCTGTTCTACGGAAACGCCCGCCGCCAGATGTGCTCCGGCCGGTGCAAAGACATCTCGACCATGGAATGTGGTGCTGACCCGCGCCAGCTGGTAGGCGGGGTTGTCCAGGATCACCGCCGGTTCGGCGGGGTGGGTCAGCAGAAGGTAGGTGAAGAGGCCATTGTCGGGTCCAACCAGGCAGCGGTCGTTCCAGCGGAAAGCCACCGGCCGTCGGGAGGTGCCCACGCCAGGATCAACGACCAGCACCAAGACGGCGCCCTCTGGGAAGTAGCGGACGGCCTGCCAAAGTTGGAAGGCGGCCTGCCGGATATCTCCCGGAGGTATGGCGTGGGTCACGTCGATGATCGGAGAGTCGGGGGCGATTCCAGAGATAACCCCCTTCATCACGCCCACATAGGTGTCGTCGGTGCCGAAGTCGGTCATCAGGGCAATGGGAGGGTGGGGCATATGGCCTCCTTCGGCTGGATTGTATCGGAGGCGCCGGGCAGGGTCAACGGAGGCGTATGGGAGAACGGCCAGCCGGTGCCGCACGCGAAGCTCATCTCGACCCGGAACAAGTGTTCTGGACAATATGTGGGGAAAGCCCCTTCATGGTAAAATCAGAACCCGTGGGAATAATCAATGAAGGGCCCGCTCAAGGGCCCATCGGAGTCCTGGCCTCGCTTGCCAAGGGCTTCGATCGCGTTGCCGCCCGGCCTGTTCTTATGCTCCCGCCGCTTGTCCTGGACCTCTTCTTGTGGCTGGGGCCGCGCCTGGGGATTGCGCCGTTCGTACGTTCCACCGCCCAAGGATTGACTGCGCCACCGGGAGCTGATGCGCTCGTTCAGCAACAGGTCGCATCGATTCAAGAGATCTTCAGTGAGCTTGCGGCGCGCCTTAATTTGCTGCGCAGTTTGAGCAGTCTTCCAGCTGGAATCCCAAGCGTCATGGCGGGCCAAATGCCCGCCAGCGCGCCGCTGCAGCTCGGCCCGCAGTTCCAGCTAGCCGATCCCACCACGATTCTCGGGCTGTGGCTCTTGCTCACTTTGGTTGGATTAGCCCTGGGCACCTGGTATCACCGGGCGATTGCCGCCAGCGTCGCGCCCGGTTCGGAACTGACTCCATTGGCGACGGGCTGGACGCGTATGGTGTTGGCTGCGGTCGTGGGCTACGTGGGACTGATCCTAGGAACCGTGGCCATCCTGATTCTGGGATGGGCGGCCTCGTGGATCCTGCCGCTGTTGGGGGTGGGGATAAGCTTCATCGCCTTCAGCTTGTTCTTCTGGCTGGTGGTTTACTTGGTCTTCACACCCCACGGGATCGTTCGCTATCGTATGGGGCTATTCTCGGCCATGACCGAGAGCATGTTGCTGGTGCGCTGGAATTTTCTGCCCACGGTCGGGTTTTTGACCCTGGCAGTGTTGATCTCATGGCTGACCGGATTGGTGTGGTCGCTTCCTCAGTCGGCATCCTGGATCAGTAGCCTGGGCATCGCCGGGCATGCGTTCGTGAGCACGATGCTCCTGGTCAGTAGTTATGTGTTCTACCAAGGTCGGCGCGAGTGGCTGCTCCGAACCCGCAAGGCGCTCGAGATTCAAATCAAGAAATTCCAACAGGCAGCCAACATGGAGCCCGACTCGGAAATGGGTAAGGAAGAAGGAGATACGTAGGTGGCCAAAAAGGCACAGAAGAAGGCAGAGAAGATCAGCTCCTATGGAGCGAAGGACATCCAGGTCCTTGAAGGGCTGGAGGCCGTTCGTCGTCGCCCGGGGATGTACGTGGGCGGGACGGACATCAAGGCGCTTCATCACCTCGTGTACGAGGTGGTGGACAACTCGATCGACGAAGCCCTGGCTGGAGTCTGCACGCAGATCGAGGTCACCATTCACCCCGACAGCAGCGTGACCGTCGAAGATAACGGGCGCGGCATCCCGGTTGACATGCATCCCGAGAAGAAACGCCCGGCCCTTGAGATCGTGATGACCATCCTCCACGCCGGGGCCAAGTTTGGCGGGGAAGGTTACAAGGTCTCCGGCGGGCTGCATGGGGTCGGCGTCTCGGCCGTGAACGCCCTGTCGGAGTGGTGTGAGGTGGAAGTCCGGCGCGACGGCAAGGTCCACACCCAGCGCTACCGGAAGGGCATTCCCGAAGGGCCGGTTAAGGTGAAGGGCAAAGTGCCCAAGTCGGAAACCGGCACCCGCACCACTTTCCGCTATGACCCCACGATCTTCCAGGGCGAGCTCGACTTCCGCTTCGAGACCCTTGTCCAACGGTTTCGCGAAATGGCGTTCGTCACTCGCGGCGTCAATATCCATCTGATGGACGAACGCGACGGCCGGGAGATGACCTTCTACTTTGAAGGCGGAATCATCTCCTTCGTCCGCTACCTGAACCGGAATCGCGAGACCCTGCACACCATCTGCTATGTGGAAAGGGAAATCGAAGGGACCGGAATTGAGGTGGCGCTGCAGTATACCGATGCCTACGCCGAGTCGGTCTACTCCTTTGCCAACACGATCAACACCATCGACGGCGGCACCCACCTCACGGGTGTGCGGGCGGCCATCACGCGCACCATCAACGATCATGCCCGAAAGAACAACCTGCTGAAAGACTCGGACCCCAACTTTTCGGGCGACGACACGCGCGAGGGTTTGACGGCCATCGTCAGCGTGAAGCATCGCGACCCGCAGTTCGAATCGCAAACCAAGGTCAAACTCATGAACCCGGAGGTGCAGACCCAGGTTCAGCAGGTGCTGGGTGAGGCACTGGGAGCGTTCCTAGAAGAGAACCCGCGTGCGGCGCGAGCCATCGCTGAGAAATGCCTGACCTCCGCCCGAGCGCGGGAAGCGGCGCGCAAGGCCAGAGATTTGGTCATCCGCAAGAGCGCCTTGGAGAGCCTGACTCTTCCGGGCAAGCTGGCGGATTGTTCCGAGCGCGATCCCAACAAATGCGAGCTGTACATCGTCGAGGGTGACTCGGCCGGTGGCTCGGCCAAGCAAGGTCGGGACCGCCATTTCCAGGCCATCCTGCCGTTGCGCGGGAAGATTCTCAACACTGAGCGAGCACGCCTGGACAAAATCCTGTCCAACAATGAGGTCAAGGCCCTGATCTCGGCCCTGGGAACGAGCGTGGGCGAGACCTTTGATCTCACCGGCCTGCGCTATGGCCGGGTGATCATCATGACCGACGCCGATGTCGATGGCAGCCACATTCGGACCCTGCTGTTGACTTTCTTCTTCCGCTATCTGCCGGACCTCATTGAGGGTGGGCACCTGTTTATCGCCCAGCCGCCGCTGTACCGCATCTCCTACAAGTCGGCCGTCGAGTATGCGTACACCGAAGCCGAGCGCGAGCAGCTGGTCAAGGAGATGGGTAAGTCGTCGAACGAAAAGGGGTTGTCTATCTCTCGCTACAAAGGTCTGGGTGAGATGAACCCCGGCCAGCTGTGGGAAACAACGATGGATCCGGAGAACCGAACCCTGCTCCAAGTCACCGTGGAAGACGGGGCAGCGGCCGACCGCACGTTCGACATGCTGATGGGCGCCTCGGTGCCGCCCCGTCGGCGCTTTATCCAGACCCACGCCCACGAAGTTCGGAATCTGGACGTTTAACCCGCCGAAGGCAGCTTCAAATCGATCCGATATCAAAGCGCCGGCCCGAGGCCGGCGCTTTTTGTTGCGGAAGGTTGGAGGGCTCAGTTCCGAAGGAAGAGCCGGAGCTCGTTTTGAAGCTGCGGGTTGCGCAGCTGGCTCAGGGCGTCGCCTTCGATCTGGCGCACGCGCTCGCGTGTGAGTTCAAGTTTGCGGCCGACCTCGGCCAGGGTGTGCTTGCGCCCGTCCATCAATCCAAAGCGCAGCCGGATGACCAGGGCCTCGCGCGGAGTCAGGTTGGCCAGCACACCGTCAAGCTGGCGCCGCAGCTCCCTCTCGACGAACGTCTGGTCGGGTGGAATGGCGGTGTCGTCCGGGATCAGGTCGGCCAAGCTGGTCTCATCATCGCTGTCGATCATCGTGTCCAATGGGGTGGGGCGCTGGGCGATCCGCATTAACTGCTCCACCCGGTCGATTTCGATGTCCATGTCGTAGGCCAGCTCCTCGGCCGTGGGTTCACGGCCCAACTGCTGAGAGAGGCGCTGGTGAGATCGGCGCATATGGGTCAATTGCTCGATCACGTGAACCGGGACCCGGATGGTGCGGCCCTTGTCTGCGATGGCGCGGGTGATGGCTTGCCGGATCCACCACGTCGCATAGGTGCTGAACTTGAACCCGCGGTGGTAGTCGAACTTCTTAGTGGCCCGGATCAAGCCCACGTTGCCTTCCTGAATCAAGTCCAGGAAAGACAGCCCCCGTCGAGCATAGCGCTTGGCCACGCTGATGACCAGCCTCAAGTTGGCTTGGACCAGGTGGTCGCGGGCCTGCCATCCGTCGGCCACCCGTTGGCGGTACTCCGGCTCCTTGCTGGCGGGGACCTTTCCATCAGCGATAGCCTGGCTGGCTCTGCGGCCCTTCTCGATCTGCTTGGCCAGCTCAATCTCTTCATCCCGACTGAGCAGCGGAACCAGGCCAGCTTCCTTGAGATACAAGTCAACGGTTTCGGGAGAAGATTCCAAGAACTGGATCTGCCGCTCAGTCTCTTCCACTTGTTCGCTCATGCTTGCCTCGTCCTTGTGGTCCACATCCAGGTGATCCGATGGCCCGAGCGAGCCCGCGTTCTGTGTCCTTCGACGCCGGCCGTCCCCCATGAACCGTCACCTTGTTTGGCGCACGTGCCCCTGGCCCCTAGATGTCCTCCGGCTAAGATCCTCGCCATTCCCTGGGGGTCGACGATCTTCCGACGCCCGCCTGCTTTGGGCCGGCCGAGAAGGATCTTGCCCACGCTCTCGTGCGGCCGAAAGGCATCCCTCTCTGGGCGGGGGTGAACCGAGGGTGGGCTTAGCACCGACGGAATCCCAAGGTGTGGGTTGAAGATTGGGACGCACCGGGAATGGTTTTCTAAGTCGATACTACAGATTCACCAGATGCAAGTCAATTGCTCAGGCATGGTTTCTTAACGAAGACTCATGAAAAAATGGATGCCGGGTCGACCTTGGTGTTTCTGGCAATCTCGAAACCTACCTGGGAAGAAAATCAGACTCCAGGTAAGGAAGCGCCAGGTAAAGACCGGCCAGGGATTTGGCGTCCTGTAGGTCTCCTTTGGCAATGCTTGCGAGGACGTCCTCGCCTTTCAAGGGTATGACCTGTATCGACTCATCTTCGTCCTGAGGCAGCGGGGCTGGGGTGAAGTCTGCAGCAAGATAGATGTGATTGAGCTCACTGGAGTACCCGGGTGCAAGGAACATCTGCCCCAGGGCCTGCAGGCGCGCCGGTCGCAAGCCGATTTCCTCGCGGCACTCGCGCTCGGCGCAGGCGCGCGGATCCTCGTCCGGCCCGAGGGTACCGGCGGGCAGCTCAAGGAGGACCTTGCCGGCGGGGTGCCGATACTGGCTCACGAACAACACTTTGCCGTCAGGCGTGACGGGAACGAGGGTCACCGCACCATGGTGCTCCACGACATCGATCTGGAAGACGCCCCCGGTATCGTCATGCACCTGATCTGTGCGGACCGTGAAGACCTTGCCTTGGTAGACCGTCCGGGTCGAGATCACGCGATGGGCCATGACCGCCTCCGTCCAAAAGAAAGGGGCGGCCCCAATGGGCCGCCCGCTGTTGGCTGGTGAGAAGGGAGGCCTCAGGGGATGTTGAGCACCGTGCCGGCCGAGAGCGTGTACGGTTCGGAAAGGCCGTTGGCCCGGGCGATGGCATTCGGATCGGCGTCCCCGAAGAGGCAGGCGATGATGTAGATGGTGTCCCCCGGCTCCACCGTGTACGTGGCAGGGTGCGATTTCAAAGCGCGCGGTGGTGGGAAGCCAGTGGTGTCGCTTGGAATGGTCAGGATCGTCCCCTCCGGCACGAAGGTGGACGCCGTTAGGCCGTTGACGGCCAGAAGGGCGACCGGACTGACATCGAACCGACGGGCGATGCAGTAAGGGTGCTCACCGTCGTGCACTGTGTAGGTCGACGGGCGGCCTGGTGTGGCGGTTGCCACGGCGGCGGACGTGGCGGGAGGTGCGGCCGCTGTTGAGACGCCCGTGGTTGGTGTGCTTTGGGCTACGACCTCGGTCGGCTCAGCGGTGGCTGTGGATTCGGAGCCAGCCATCGCCTGGGCAGTTTGGGTGAGCAAGGAGGAGCGCACCGCCTCCATGGTCGATTGCTGGGCGTTCAGGCCGCTTGGCGTGGTCCCTGCAGCCTCACCCGTGGCCGATGGGGGGGTTGATGCGGAGCGAGTGCAGGCTCCAAGGGAAAGGGCGATGCCTATCAAAAGGGCGAGCACCGCTTTATGCAGGTGCTTGTTTCGCATGGGCTCCTCCTAGATTTTGCGGGCCGGCGGAACGCCCTGCCGTGGTTTAGCCGCGGATACTAGCACATGCGTTTGGGCGCGTCAAGCGAGTTTCTTGCCCCGAAAGTCCGCAGGATGAGCCTGATGGGGCGCAATCTAAAACAAAAACCCCGGGAGTGTGCTTCCCGGGGCTCACATCGCAGTTTGTGGGTCAGGCGGCGGCGGCCAGAAGTGGTCGGAACTTGTAGCCGTAGACCAGCATCCCTCGCTCGCCGTCTGAACGGAGTTTGCGCGTCACCATCTCGACCGGCATGCCAATCTCAATGCCGCGCGAATCCAAATCGGTAAGCTGGGCGGTCACCATCGGTCCCTCGTCGAGCTTGATCAGGGCAAGCGTGTAGGGCGCCCCGTCTTCGAAGCCCGCTGGGGCGTCATATACGGTGGTGAAGGAGTAGACTTCCCCTTGCCCTGAGAATTGGTACACATCGCGGGCGTCCTCACCGCAACTCGGGCAAACGTCCCTGGGAGGGAAGATCTTGGCCTCGCAGTGGGGGCAAATCTCTCCCGTCATCGTATAGCGCTGTTTCTTGAGACGCCAGTGTCGCGCAACTTCCATAACAATCATCTCTCCTGCGGCCGTGTACTTCGACTGATGCGTAGGGTAGTTTAGGTTCTCCGGACTCTCAGGAACTATCAGGATAGCCTAGGCGGCTTCCAGAATGGCCAGGAGGTGGGTGGCGCATGTGCCGCCACTGCCTCCGACACACTGGGTCATCCCAATCTTTGCCCCAGCAACTTGAGCTTCGCCGGCGCGTCCTTGAAGCTGGAGGGCGGCTTCGGCAACCTGGTAAACGCCGGTGGCCCCGCCGGTGTCGCCGCGTGCCTTGGAGCCGCCGAAAGTCAAGATGGGAAGCTGGCTTTCGCGGCTTCCCTGGCCGTCCAGCGCAAGCCTCCAGCCCTCTCCCCGACCGGCGAACCCGGAGGCTTCCAGGGCCAAGGCAGCAAAGACGGAAAAGACGTCGTGCAGTTCAAAGAAGTCGACGTCTGCCGTGGTCAAGCCGGCGCGCTGGAACGCCGTCGCGGCGGCGCGGGCTGCCGAGGCCAGGGTCAACGGGTCGTCCTGATCGTGCAGGGCCGGTGGAGCGGTAGCCACTGCAGACCCCACAATGCCTACCGTGGGGCGGTCAAGACGCTCTGGAATGCTCCCCCGGCGGGCGAGCAAAATGGCGGCAGCGCCATCGGCGTTGGGTGCAGCGTCGTAAATGCTGACGGGCTCGCTGAGCATAGGGGCTCTGGCGTAGGCCTCCGGGCTGATTGCCTTGCGGAACATCGCCAGCGGATTGGCCACGGCATGTGCGTGGGCAAGCAGGCCGAAGCCGGACAAGGCATCCGCCGGGATCTGATACTCGTGCAGATAGCGCTGCATGAGCATAGCGGCCTGTGCGGTGCGGGTGGCGCCGTGCACGGCTTCATAGTCCGCGTCAGATGCGGTCGACAGCGCGGCTTCGACGTCGGAGCTGACCCGATCGGTCATCTTCTCCACGCCGACAACGAGCACCAGGTCAGCTGAACCGGAGGCAATGGCCAGCTCCGCCTGCCGGAGAGCTGCACCCCCGGAAGCTCCGGCCGCTTCGACGGTGACCGCCTCGATTCCGCGGAATCCGGCGAAGTCGGCCAGCAAGGCGCCCAACTGGCTCTGGCCGGACAAGATAGGTGAAAGCATGTTGGCCACGTAGAGCACATTGGGGCGAAGTCCGGCGGCGTCGTTGAGAGCGGCCGTGATGGCCTCTAGGGCGAGCTCTCGCAAAGCGAGATTCCAGTGTTCGCCTACCGGCGTCATACCCAGGCCGGCGATGACGATGTCTGAGGTGTTGGGCGTGCGGGATGACGGGGTCATTTGAGCGTGAGCTTCCCTCGATAGCGAGCGTAAGTGGCGTAGTCGATTTCGGTGCGGCGCGCGATGTAGGTTTCGACGGAAGGGGCCTTGTCACGGCGGGGGGTGATGAGATCGGTGACCCTCAAGCTGAAGGCATCCGAACCGGCGCCCGACCCGTAGGAGACGAGCAGGATCCGGTCGCCGGGGTTGGCCACGTCGAGCACCGCTGCCAGCCCGATCATGGATGACCCCGCATAGGTATTGCCGATGCGGGGTACCAGCAACCCGGGCTTGGTCTGTTCTGGTGTGAACCCGAGTGCCCGGGCCGCACGCTCGGGAAACTTGGCGTTGGGCTGATGAAAGACGGCATAAGTAAAGTCCTGTGCCGTCGCCTCCAAGGAGGTCATGAGGGCCCTGCCGGCGGCCGAAATGTGCTCGAAATATGCCGGTTCGCCGGTAAACCGCTCCCCGTGCTCAGGATAGGTTTCATTGGCTCGACGCCAAAAATCGGGAGTATCGGTGCTGTAAGAATAGGAGGACTCGAAGATGGCCAGGCTTTCATCGGCCGGGCCAAGAATGACGGCCGCACCGCCGGCGCCAGCCGTGTATTCCAGCGCGTCGCCCGGGCGGCCCTGCGCCGTGTCCATCCCGATGGACAGTGCGTAGCGGGCCATGCCGGAGCCGACGAAGCCAATCGCTGCCTGGACGGCTTCGGTGCCTGCCTTGCAGGCGAATTCCCAATCGGCGGCTTGGGTATGCGGCGTGGCCCCGATGGCCTCGGCCACGACGGTCGAGGTCGGCTTGACGGCATAGGGATGGGACTCGGAGCCGACCCACACGGCCCGAATCTGGGTTGGATCGATGCCGGCTCGGGCCAGTGCACTGCGGGCGGCTTCGATGGACATCGTGATCACGTCTTCGTCCAGGCCGGGCACGGCCTTCTCTTCAATAGGGGTGCCGCCCATGCCGGCTTTCCAGACTCGGGCCACCTCGCGGGCGGGGAGCCGGTAGCGCGGCACGTAGGCGCCGTAGCCGACGATCCCGACGTCTAGGTTCGGCCGCAGCATGGGGATCGGTGAAGCTTCTGTCATCTTGCACTTCCTCTTATCTGTTCAAACTTGAGACACGGCGCGGCCGTGCCGCAGGGTTCAGCCATGGTGGGCAGAACCCTCCGCCTCCAGCAGAGCCTGGGCGCGTTCAAGACGGATATCGTCCTCCGAGACCAGCTGTTCGGCCACCCGGTCCACCTGCGATCCGGCGGCCCCGGCGGCGATCGCCACCTGGCGAGCGTGAAGCGCCATGTGACCGCGTTGGATACCCTCGGTGGCCAGGGCGCGCAGGGCGGCCAGGTTCTGAGCCAAGCCGACAGAGACCATGATCTCGGCCAGCTCCGAGGCGCGGCTGACGCCAAGCAGCTCCAGGCAGGCACGGGCCGTAGGATGAGCCTGCGTGGTGCCCCCCACCACGCCGACCGCAAGCGGCAACTCGAGGTCGCCGCGCAGGCTGCCGGCGTCGGTTGTCCTCCAGCGGCTAAGGGAGGTGTAGCTCCCATTTCTGGCGGCGAAGGCGTGTGCGCCGGCCTCGACCGAGCGCCAGTCGTTGCCGGTCGCCACGGCGACAGCGTCGATTCCGTTCATAATGCCTTTGTTGTGAGTTGCGGCGCGATAGGGATCGACGGCCGCCAGCGCCCAGGCTTCTATGATCCCATCCCGGACCTCTTCGCCTTGCATCTCGGCTGAAGCCAGGGCGGAGGCAGGGATCTCACACCAGGCGCGTGCCAGCCGCCGATCGGCCAGGTTGCTCAGGATGCGCAGCCGGGCGCGCCCGCCACTCAGGCGCTCCAGCTCCGGGGCCAGCGATTCGGCCGCGGTGTTGACGGTATTGGCGCCCATCGCGTCTCGGGTGTCGATCAGCAGGTGGACCACCAGCATCGGCCCAACCGGTGAGTCTTCGAACGTACGAACCTCTATTTCACGTGCCCCGCCCCCGTGCGCCACCAGGCTGGGGTTCAGTTCGTCGATCTGGGCCAGGAGACGGTCCCGGCTGGCGAGGATCCGGTCGCCCGCCGCACGCTGATCGGCCACCTGGAGGAGTTGAACCTGACCGATCATCAGGGCCCGGTCGGCGGCGGCGTGAAAGCCGCCCCCGGACCGGGCCAGCTTGGCCATGTACGAGGCCCCGGCCACAACCGAGGGCTCCTCGATGACCATCGGGATCAGGCGCTCGTGTCCGTTGATGATGAAGTTGGTGGCCAGACCCAAGGGAAGGCCAAAGACGCCCAGTGCGTTTTCCACCATGTGATCGGCCAGATCGGGCGTCAGGCCCCGTGCGCCCGATAGGGCGTTCACGGAGCGGTCGCTGAGCTGAGCCAGGTCGGCTGCCCGGCGCAGGCGCGCCTCCCGGTCCAGCTTGTGAAAACCGGGAAGCTCGGAGCTGAAATCGGGAGGGCGCTTTGAATCGTGGTCCATGGCCAAATCAAGGCCCAATCATAGGAGGGGGTGTCTGGCAAAAACTATCAAACCGAGCCCGGGCGGCCAAGGAAC
>Ga0307417_10000258_pt1 | contig 22746 bp, 13 predicted proteins | sample SalMarWE160210MG_2_FD_202514 | JGI IMG/M metagenome (GOLD analysis project Ga0307417, IMG submission 202514) | Salt marsh sediment microbial communities from the Plum Island Ecosystem LTER, Massachusetts, United States - WE1602-10 | ecosystem: Environmental > Aquatic > Marine > Intertidal zone... | reverse complement strand
TGCTGGTGCACATCTGTTCGGCATCGCCGTTGAACCCATCGGCAAAGAGCAACATGCCTTGATTGTTTTCTGTGGCAGCGATTTCCTGGAGTTGGTTTGCCGTTTCGCGGCCGGATTGAGCATACCCGGGTAACCAGTGAGTCTCAGCCTGCACTTCTGGGCTGCTCAACAAGGCTACGATCACCGAGTGGGGGTGCTGACCTTGGCTGGTCAAACCGGCTGGCGAACTAAAACCTAAAATTGGTACTTCGCCTAACAGGCTGGTCACGCCACTGGAGACTTCATTGGCTTCGTACTGGTGCGATGAGATAATTATTCCCAGGCTGGGGGCGCTGGTTCCCAGGCGGTTGAGGGCTTTGTGGGTGGCCTGGAGGCCGGCTTCGCGCCCATCCAATGCCTGTGACTGTCCGACGGATGCTAATAGGGTCATGCGCTAGCCCTCCGCCACCGGGGCAGTGAAATGGAAGGTGGTCCCTTCGCGAAACTCGCTTTCGAACCAGATTTTCCCGCCCTGCATTTCAACCAGGCTTTTGGTGATATTCAGCCCCAAACCGGTTCCGGGGGCTTCGCGTGCCTTTTGGTCTTCCGAGCGGAAGAATTTTTGGAAGATCAACTTTTGGTCTTCCTGGCTGATACCGATACCGTCGTCTTTGACCCAGATATGTACTACCTTATCTGCACCCTCCGGGTCCCACTGGTTATCAGACGTTTCCGCGCCTATTATAATTTTGCCCCCCTCTGGTGTGTACTTGTGAGCGTTGCTGACCAGATTGGTCAATATTTGACTGATGCGTGTGCGATCGGCCCAGATTTTGGACGTTTTATCTTCCAGTTGCACCAGGATGGCTTGTTTTTTATCTTCAACCTGGCGCTTGGTAGAACGCACGACTTCATCGACGACATCATCAAGGTCGACAGCTTTGTATTCCAGTCGCAAGCGACCGGCTTCGATTTTTGAATTGTCGTTTAAGTCGGAGACCAGGGTCGACATCCGTTCAACGTTTGACCGGATGGTATGCAGGAAATTGGCCTGATTCTCGTTGATCTGGCCAACAGCTCCGGCAGCCAGTAACTCGGTATAGCCCTTGATCGAGGTCATAGGATTTTTGAGCTCATGGGCCACGAAGGATACGAATTCACTTTTAGCGACGTCCGCCGCCTGAACTTCTTCATACAATTGTGCGTTGGAAATGGCGATGGCGGCGTGATCGCCCAGGCGGTTCAGGAAAGTTATATCGATTTGTCTTTCGGAAGTGCTCTCCATCATCAGCAATCCAATGACGGTCGCTTCGCGGCGGATCGGGACTACCACCTGGGTCTGGGTGCCCGGTAAGATACCGCCTCCCAGATCGGGTTCCAGTGTGACACGTTGCGGCTGTCCAGTTCCGATTGCTTGTTGGAGGGCGGGTTGGACGATGGGCATCAGAGCTTCATGATATGCATCCAGATGTTCCCCATATCCCTGTTCAGCCATGATCTGGATGCCCTGCTCGCGTAAGATGCCAATCAGGCCAGCGTCCGAAGCGGACTGGCGCATGGCCCATTCCAGGGTGATCCGCATGGCGCGGTCGATTTCTAGGCTGGCGTTCAACTCGCGGTCGATGCGCTGCATGACCGAAAGTTCCTCCACACGGGCAGAGAGTTCCTGGTCGGTTAAAGTGTACAATCGCGCGTTCTCGATGGCAACGGCTGCCTGGCTGGCAAAGGCAGTCAGCAGGTTGACATCCTCATCGCTGAATGGCAGGCTGTCCTTGCGGTTGATGATTTCGATTACACCGGTTACACGATCTTTTACCTGCAGGGGAATGGCCAAAATGGTTTTATAGACAAAGTCGGTCTTCTCATCGGGAGGAAAGCGGTCAGGGGCGTTTTGGGCATCGTTTTCGATGATCGGCACGCCGATTTCTGCCGCTTTTCCAACGATCCCACTGCCAGCCGGGACACGCGTGCCAATTAGATTGTCAGATACGGGTCCTATCACGACCCGGAAGATCAGGTCGTCGGTCTCGTCGTCCGCGAGGAACAAACTACCTGCTTCTGCGTTGAGAATATTGACCGCATTTTCCAGGATGCTCTGAAGCAGGGGTTCGAGTTCCAGCGTGGAGGTCAATTGGCGGGTAATTTCGTTCAATGTGGCAAGCTGGTGCGCACGTTTTTCCGTCTCCAGCAGCAGCCGTGCCTTGACGATGGCGCCGGCGGTCTGGTTGGCGATTGCCTGCAGCAGTTCATGTTGGCTCTGCGTGTAGCGAACGGTTGCGTCGCGACTGCCTACGCTCAGCGCGCCGATAACCTCGGCTCCGGAACTGAGCGGGACACCCATCCAGGCATATACACCCTGCAAGGCCGGGATAACATTTTGTACCTGGCATTCACGCACGTAATCCTGCGTCAGAATTGCGTGGCCCGTGCGAATTATCAGGTGGCTGAGGCCTTGATTATTGGGTAGGGGTTTGTCTTCGCGACTACCCAGGCGATCGCTATTTTCCAGGCAGAAGGCATAATAATTGTAATCGGCAGGCCGGTTATAAAGGGTGATGTGAAAATCATTGGCCGGGATAATTTGAACTGCCTGGGCATAAATTAGCTCGAGTACATCGTCAAAGGTCAAGGTGATATTGACGCCCTGCGAGATAAGGTTAAGGGCGTTCATTTCCTGCACATTGCGTTGCATGTTGACCACTACCTGGACGCGCTCGATGGCCAGCGCAGCCTGATCGCTAATGCTGTCCAGATAAGTCAGTTCCTGACTGCTATAGGATTCTCCGGAGCGGCGCAGACCAAGGGCCAGAAAACCGGTCAGGTGGGCGCTGCTGGTTTGTAAAGGTACGAATAAATATGCCCCCAACAATAGCAAGCGGGATTGTTCGGGTTTCAGGTTGGTTGGCGGGTTGTTGGAATCGACATAAAGTGGCAGGTGTTCCATCCGTAGTGTTTGTACCAGGGGGCTGTTTGCTCCGAAACGGATATCACTTGTTGGACGGTTGTCACCGCCTGCTGCAGCGGTAAACTGGTCGCTCGAGGGATCGTACAGAAAGATGTGTAGTTGGTTGGGAAGCAGGCTGGTATTAAGGTTCTGACGTAGCGCCTGGAGAATTCCCGCCAGGTCGATCGCATTGGTCAGTTCATGGTTGAAATTACGTAAACGTTCCTGAAAGGCGCGACCGCCGCGGAAAAAGATTGAATCGATCACGTTTTGGATGCGGGTACGTACCGGGTCCAGCGTCAGTGCGATAACGAAGACCATTACTCCGATCAGGAGCGGGTTGGTGACTGAGATGGCCGTGCCAAATATCAAGCTAACTCCGCCAACCAGCAGCATATAACCCAGCGCAGCCAGGATCGTCAAACTGGCGTACAAGAGGGTGCGGCTGGCCAGATAATCAGCTTGTATCAGGCGATAACGCAGGATAGTGTAACCAGTGGCGGCCGGAAAAAAGATCAATGGTACGAACAAATAAGGGGTAAAGTTGATCGGCCGCAAGGCAGAAATCAGCAGCCAGAGAGTCATCGGGACAAAAGCCAGCAATGTACCGGTCAGAATCGTGCGTGCTTGATTGCGGACAATGGGCGAAGGTGAGGCAATACTGCGATAAATCACCATTGCCAGGAAGAAAAAGCCAGTCAGCGCGACGAAAAGATACAGATTTTGCCAGGCACGGAAGTAAGCAGTCGGATGTGCGAAATTGTACAGCGTTGTAAAGGCGTAGATTACCAGCCCTGCGCCGACTGCATAACCGATCCAACGCAGGAAAGGCCTGCTTTTGACAAGACGCGATTCTTGTGGAAATGCCAACGCCAGGTCAAATAACGCTCCGCCGCTAACGCCCAGAGCCAGCGTCCATAGAAATGTCAGACGATGGGTTGTGTACAGGTCAAAAAGTGCTCCGCTGACAATAGCCAGGGAGGCAGCAAACAACGAAAAAGCCCGCCCGGCGGATTCGGAACGGCGCAGGCCGAAAATCCACAGGCTGATCAGCAGGAAAATCAGGCTGATTGCGCCGGGGATGAATAGGTAGGAGATCAACGCCGATTGCGGGAAGGCATGTAAGGTGACGTTCAGAGTCTGGAACTGACCACTGATATCTCGGATGATAACCGGAATGGTTTCACCCGGGAAAAAATTTATCAGAACCTGGTGGATGTCCTGCGCGCTGTGGACCTCGGTCCCGGCAACTGAGACCAGTTGGTTGCCAAAATGTATGCCCTGTTGGAGGATGGGCCAGGCATCGCCTGGGTTTTGTGGCCCAACGCCGTTGAAAACCAGGGTATGTTCGACAAATGCTCCCAGAAAAGGAGTCTTGAGCCAGTTGTTCGCCAGGAATCCAGCCAGAATCAGAACCAGGATTGCCAAACCCTGGTAAATGAGGACCGTGGCTTGCAGGATTTTGTTGAGAGTTTGGTTCAATCGCTCAGATTGGAACATCTTGTATGTCGTGTTTTCCGCCTTCGGCAAATGGGCTATAGGCATTTTACACTACATTATAAGGTCGTAAGATGGATATTTCATAACAAAGAAAGTTGATAAATTTGTTAGAAAAAAAAGCACAGAGTATGACTCGCTCTGTGCCTGATTGCGTTTGATAAGCAGCTGTGTGAGCTAAATATCCAGGTTGCGTACGTCCCTGGCGTGGGTTTGGATGAATTTTTTGCGCGGCGGCACGGATTCGCCCATCAGCATATCGAAGGTGCGGTCGGCTTCCGTAGCATCTTCGATCGTGACCAGCAGCAGAGTCCGGTTTTCGGGATTCATGGTCGTCTCCCATAGTTGCTCGGGATTCATTTCACCCAGACCCTTATAACGGTTAAGAGTTGCTTTTTCGCCGCCGAGCTCTTTTATGAGCTTATCCTTGTCAGCCTCGGTATATGCATACTTGATTTGATTCTTGTGTGATACGCGGTAAAGTGGTGGCTGGGCAATATACAAATGACCTTCCTCAATCAGCGTCTGCATATAGCGGAAGAAGAAAGTCAGCAGCAGTGTGCGGATGTGACTGCCGTCCACGTCAGCATCCGTCATAATGATGACCCGCCCATAACGTAACCCGCTCAGGTCGAAGGCTTCGCCGATCCCCATACCTAAAGCCGAGATCAACGCCTTGACTTCGTTATTGCCCAGGATCTTGTCCAGCCGGGCGCGTTCGGTGTTCAGGATCTTGCCGCGCAGGGGCAGGATGGCCTGGAAATGCCGGTCACGTCCTTGTTTGGCCGAACCACCGGCCGAGTCACCCTCGACGATATAAAGTTCGGTCTTTTGGGGGTCGCGCTCGGAGCAATCTGCCAGCTTGCCGGGCAGTGTCAGGCTTTCCAGCGCGGATTTGCGAATGACCAGATCGCGCGCCTTTCGGGCGGCATCACGCGCGCGTGCAGATGTCAGGCATTTTTGCACGATGGCCTTGGCTGCTGAGGGATTCTCCTCCAGAAAGGTGCCAAAGCCTTCGCCTGCCACCTGCTGGACATAAGTCTGTACCTCGGCGTTCATCAATTTGACCTTGGTCTGCGATTCGAATTGCGGATCAGGATGTTTGATCGAGACAATTGCTGTCAAGCCTTCGCGCGTGTCGTCGCCGGAGAAGTTTGGGTCGTTGTCCTTGAGCAGGCTGTTCTTGCGGGCGTAATCGTTGATCACGCGTGTCAGCGCCGAGCGTAGACCGGTCAGGTGTGTGCCGCCATCGACGGTGTTGATCGTGTTGGCGAAGGAATAGACCGATTCGGTATACGCATCGGTGTACTGGATGGCCGCTTCGATCCCTACCCCTTCGATATCTTTCTCCACATAGACCACGGGATGCAGCGTACCGCGGTTACGGTTCAGGTAACGGACGAAGGAAGTAATCCCGCCTTCAAAGTAGAATGTCAATTCTCGGTTAGAGCGTTCGTCGCGGAAATGTATGCTCACGCCGCGTGTAACGAAGGCCATTTCGCGGAAACGTTGGCTCAACGTTTCGAAACGATAATCGATATCATCCTTGAAGATGGTCGGGTCGAACTTGTACGTGGTGCGAGTCCCGGTTTCCCCATCCTTGAACTTTCCGATGACTTTTACCGGTGCCTTGGGGTAGCCGCGTTCGTAACGTTGGGAGTGGATTTCACCGTCGCGGCGCACTTCGACCTCGCACCATTCTGAAAGCGCGTTCACGGCTGAGACGCCGACACCATGCAAACCGCCGGAGACCTTATACCCGCCGCCGCCGAATTTACCTCCAGCGTGCAGGACGGTCATCACTACTTCCAGGGCCGACTTCTTCATCTGCGGATGCAGATCCACCGGAATACCGCGCCCGTTATCCTGTACGGTTACGCTGCTATCGGGGTGGATAATGACCTCGATCCGCGTGCAGACTCCGGCCAGCGCTTCATCGATTGAGTTGTCAACTACCTCGTAGACCAGGTGGTGCAGAGCCTTGATGTCTGTGCCGCCGACATACATGCCGGGGCGTCGACGGACGGCCTCCAAACCTTCCAGGACTTGAATATCTTTTGCTTGATAACTAACATTCCCTTGGACCACAAATACCTCCGAAAATGGCACTAAGCCGGTGGCGGTGCAGTGCGTGTACGCAACTGTTCGAAAACGGTTTGGAGCCAGGCGCTCATATCACGGTAGTAGATGAAGCTGGCTGCCAGAAGTCCGGTTGTGATAAAGGCGTGACCGCCGATACCGATCAGGGTCATCCAGGAACTGGCTGCTGGCACACTCCACAGCAGGTTGAAGCCTTGGCTGACGACCAGGACCAGCAGAACAAATAGTCCACTGGTTGGAAAGGTAAAACGTATCATTTGCAAGCTGCTGACGATCGATCGAAAGGCGTTTTGTTCGCCTATAAATATGCCATGCGGCGAGAAGAAGATTGGCAGAATTAGCCACATGGCTACCAGGGCCAGCAGGAATAACACGCCCTGTGCCAGGATCGGGCTGATCAATGCCAGCACTGAGATAAAAAGCAGCACCGGAATGGAAATGGCAATCAGAATGATCAGCCAGATACCTGATAGTAAAACGGCCTGCCAGACAGCTTTCAACGTTTGCCTAAGTGAAATGGGCGATTCTTCAACGGCAGCCGATCGGGCAACCCATTGGAAATATAACCCACCGCCTACCCAGCCTGCCAGTGTCAATAGGAAAACCAAACTGAGCATACTCAAAAGTGACGGAACCTGTATGGCAATCGGCGTACCGATTGGGGTCATATTTGACTGTGAATTGGACATCAAACTGGAGATGCCGATTGGGAAAGTGCGGATGATGCTCAACAGATTGAATTGTTGAAAGAACTGGTTATATAACTGCTGCGCCTGCTGGACATCACTGGTTGAGAAAGGCATGCCGGATGGGAAATTTGCCAGCCCGGCAATGAATGGGCGGGCAAGCTGGTCCAAGCGCAAGCGGGGTCCCAGCCAGAGTAGCAGGTCGATTGCAATCGGCAAGAGCATCGCCGCGGCGTGACTGGCTACCGCGTCAAAGCCTTCTTTCAACGATCGGATGATGCCTGGTGGTGGCGGCAGGATGTTTGTTTGTGGATTTTCCATAACCGATTGATTTTACCATACAGACCGCTTTAGGACCAGTTCTTGGTCGAAAATTAGACCGTGTGTTCTATGAAATCGGGTATTTATCGTAGGATGACACTTGGCAGGCGTGCCGGAGACAGGTACAATGCAATCATGGCAGCCAATCGGCATCTGCCCGACTCCAATCGTTTGAGCGTCTTGACAGCAGCCGTATTGCTGGCTTTTGCTCTGACGCGCTTTATCCAGACGCCGGATTACACCCTGCAATTGCAATTGCCGGGTTTTTATTTGGCACTCAACCTGGATTTGAACACCATCACTACCATCCTGGCAGCCGGCTTGACTGCTACGGGCATGGATTGGATGCTGCGCGGACATCCTGCGCTGGGTGACAATCGCACCATTGAGAATTGGATCCTGCCAACGCTGACTACTTTTGTCATTGGCATCCCGCTGACGTTGCTGCCTGGGGGCGGACTGTGGTGGCTGGGATTTGGCGTCGGTGGCTTGTTACTGGTTTTAGTATTTCTGGCCGAATATATTGTGGTCGAACCGGCCGACTCGTATTACCCGACAGCGACCGCCGGTCTGACGGCTTTATCCTTTGCGATGTATTTGATCCTGGCTGTGGCGCTGCGTTATGCCGGAGCGCGTCTGTTCCTGGAGGTGCCGGCGTTATTGCTGGCTGCTTTCTTCGTTAGCTTGCGGACTCTGCACTTGCGCCTGAGCCGTCGCTGGCAATTCGCTTGGGCAGCCGGAATTGCACTGGCAAGTGTCCAATTGGCAGCCGGCCTGCATTATTGGCCGGTTTCTCCGGTCCGCTATGGTCTGCTCCTGCTCGGCCCGCTGTACGCCCTGACCAGCTTGGCGGCTGGTCTCGGCGAAGGGAATTCTCTTCGCCGAGCTGCCATTGAACCTGCTGTAATGTTGGGACTTGTCTGGAGCGTCGTGATCTGGGTTCGCTAACTTCATGATTGGAAGGTTGTATCTGACGCGCCGTCAATGGCAATCCATGCGTCGCCACGTTGAACGGCAAGCACCTTTGGAAGCCTGCGGCCTTTTAGCCGGGGAAAATAACCGGGTGGAAGAAGTGCTGCGGATCAGGAATGCAGCCCAAAGTCCGGTACGGTTTCGTATGGAACCGCGTGAGCAATTGCAGGCTCTGCGTTGGATCGATGAGCAAGGGCTGGATTTGGTTGGCATCTTCCACTCGCATCCGGCCGGTCCTGCGGTGCTGTCCCCGACTGATATCGCGGAATCTGCCTATGAGGCTGTTCACATCATCTGGTATCGTGACACAACCGACTGGCAGGCACGCGGATTCTGGATCGAGGGTGGAAAAGTGAAGCCAGTTACCTTACAAATCATGGATCATGAGCAACCATAGCTCTTAAAGCGTGTTTCCAAAATTGACTCAACTGGAGGCTGTGAGAGATGCAAATTTTAATTGACATAGGATTGTTGCTCCTATCGTATTTGATTGGTTCAATCCCATTTGGCTTGATTGTCGTACGACTTAAAACGGGTAAGGATCTTCGACTGGTCGAGAGTGGACGCACGGGCGGAACAAATGCAATGCGTGCGGCCGGCTTCTGGGCTGGATTACTAACCGCCATTCTCGATATTTTGAAAGGTGCATCGGCCGTCTGGATTTCGCGGGCCTTGACAGGAAATGTTTGGGTACAGATTTTGGCTCCACTTGGAGCGATTATTGGACATAACTATTCGATTTTCTTACCGGGCCGTGATGAAAAAGGACATTTCCGTTTGCGTGGAGGCGCCGGTGGCGCACCCAGTGTCGGTGGCGCGCTCGGTTTGTGGGCACCATCGATTTTGGTCATTTTTCCACTTGGGTATTTGATCTTCTTTGGCATCGGCTATGCCTCAGTGACGACTTTGAGTGTGGCGCTGATCGCTATGCTCATTTTTATCGTGCGCTTTGCACTGGGATTTTCCCCCTGGCAGTATATTTTATATGGTTTGATCGCAGAGGTGTTGCTGATCTGGGCTTTGCGTCCAAACATTCAGCGCCTGCTGCATGGGACAGAGCGCCTGCATGGTTGGCGGGCCAAACGTAAGCAGCGTCAGGATGAAGCCCAGGTGGTGCATCCGAATGCCGAGTAAAAAACAGCCATTCGAGAGATAAAAAACCGCTCAGAAGAGCGGTTTTTTGACCTCAGCTATTCGTGTTGGCTACTCACTGTCTTCCTCACTGGCTTCATTTGCTTGCTGGTAAAGCGCGCGCAGATTGCGATGGTGCAGGCCATCGGCTAAGCCTCCCAGATAAACACGGCTTTTACCACACGCCTCAATTTTAACTTCATCCAGATATTCGATTGGTGATTTACGCCGTGAAGCTATGCGGATGGCTTTCCTGATGGAAGATAGATAGTTCAGGTTCTCTTTCACGGCTGCCTCAATTTCGCCTCGCAGGATGATGTCGCCGTGACCCTGGATGATGTTTTCCAACCCCATGCGTCCGATGCGCTTGATCGAATTGGTCATCTCCTCCAGGCTGCCGTCTACCAGGTAGGGGAGGGGCATAAAGGCGTCTCCAGCGAACAGGACCCGATCTTCATCGACCAGAACGGCAATTCCGTCCTCGCTGTGGCCAAGAGCTGGAAATATGGTTAGGTTTTTCTTACCCACGCGTAGGTTTAACTCGCCTTGGTCAAATGTCATCTGCGGCAGGACGATTTTGACCTGGCGCCAGGCTGTATTCTGCTTTTTAGCGGTTTCCAGAGATGGCCTGCCGCGTTCGTTTAATAGTTCCCGGCAGCGTGTGTGAGCGATGATAGTTGCACCGGGGAAGAAACAATTGCCCCAGCTATGGTCGGCATGATAATGTGTATTGATCACATAACGCACCGGCACACTCAATTCGTGCTCGATGAACTCGCGAATGGCAAGTGTTTCGTCAGGCAAAGCTAGTGTGTCAATCACAACAGCCCATTGTGGGCCGGCAACCACGCCCGCTGTTACTTGAGCATAGACTTCACTTTGAAACCAGAAAACATTTTCAGAAACGCGTTCGCGATGCATGTAGAGACCTCATGTTAATTTTCCTATTAGATAGCACATATTGGGGGCAAAAGTCAAGTTTTGTTAAGGTTTGATCCCGCATATGCAGGCAAGCTGGCTTCTTCTGCCGTATATGGGCATTTCCCATCAATTTTGTAAGTTCATTATTCCTGCTTGCCTGTCACAGATTGCCGTGATACACTTTAAGGTAAATGAAAGTCCCTTTGCTTGTTGTAACACCCCATCCCAGCTTCGGGGAATTGATTCGTCAGAGCCTGGAAGAGACGGGCTCTTACTTGGTTCAAGTTGTCGGGAATCCTGATGCAGCAGCCACCTTGGTGAAAGAGGAGGGCTGTGCGCTGGTTTTTCTGGACATGGATTTGCAAGATTCTTCCGTCTCTGAAATTGGGCGGATGCTGCGTTCGATCGATCCCAAGATTGGATTGGTGATCATCTCGGACGATGAGCCCCCCGCGGTATTTGACGAAATCCGTCCCTGGACGCTGCTGCGCAAGCCATTCTATCTACCCGATCTGCTAGATATGTTGGACGATTCTACTGCGCAGTCCATAGAGCCTTCTGGTGAAGGAGTAACTTTGATGGAAATGAATTCCAGTGCCGAAAAGCCAGTATCTTGGTTGGAGGATGTGACCAAGGCCGCGCAACATCTGACTCGTTTGACCCTCGAGTCAGCTGCACAGGCGGCCCTGATTACCCGTGACAATGAGTTGTGGGCATATGCCGGTCAACTTTCGCAAGATGCGGCCAAGGAACTGGCCGAAATCGTAGCGCGCGATCAGAAAGAGAACGACCTGCTGCGCTTTGCTCGCCTCGAATCGACCAGAGCCGAGCATATGCTCTATGCCACCCGCCTGTTTCCGGGTGTAACACTGGCCCTGGTTTTCGATGCTGAAACACCCTTCGGTACTATCCGCTCACAGGCTAACCACCTAGCGACTTCCCTCTCGATCGACCCGAGCAGGTCAAAGTCCGTCTCAGCACAGAAGCAATCCGAAGTTGAATTCTCTGGACCGGAAATGTCCTATGATGCTGATAGTGACGATGAGCTTGAGATTCCTTCAATTGCAGGCATCCTGAATAACGTTCCTCCGTCGGACCCGGCAAAAACCTTGCAGATGCAGGTTGCTGGCACGGTAGACGAGGAACCGGCTTATCCGTGGGATTTGAACGATGAGAACGATCATCACTCACGGACCCTTACAGATGAAACACGCTCTTCCACGTCAATACCGGGATCCGCAAACTATAGCCGCGAGACATCCCCTGCTCTCCAACGGCAAGACTTGACTACGGACAACCAGCCGAGTAATGTAGACACGGAAGTGGCGGAACAAGATGTCGTGGAAGATCTGGATGCAACCGTGCCTACCAAGGCGCGCTCGCGGACCAGGCCTTCTACCCAGCAACCCGATGTCGACGATGTGGACCAGACCAGGCCGCTATCCAACAAGGAAGTGACGGGGCGTATCGTGCTCGAACCAGTTTCACCTGGCGTCTATAATCTGACGTACGCCTGCCTGCTAATACCGCGTTTCAGCACACATTATTTGACCGGGGATCTGGCAGATTCCCTGTCTGAATGGTTGCCGCAAATTTGCGTAGCCTTCGGTTGGAGATTGGAATACCTGGCTGTGCGCCCCGAATATTTACAGTGGGTTGTTAATGTACCTCCGGCCACCTCGCCGGGTTACTTGATGCGCATCATGCGCCAGCAAACATCTGAGAAGATCTTTGCTGAGTTCCAACGAATTAAGCGCGAGAATCCTTCCGGCGATTTCTGGGCGCCGGGTTACTTGATCATGGGTGGTACACAACAGCACCCGCCGCAATTGGTCAAAGATTACATTCAACAAACACGTCAGCGACAGGGCATCTCCCGCCCGCGGAAATAGTCTTGTTTTGTATTTGAGTCGCGGAGGACGCGGAGGAACTGAAATTCTCTCTGTGTTCTCTGCGTTTGTTAAAGGCCATTGTTATGCCACCTACTTTATATCTTATTGACGGGCACGCGCTGGCCTATCGCGCCTATTTTGCCCTAAGCGCCACAGGTGGACAGCGCTGGCAGACCTCGACCGGAGAACCGACTGCCGGGGTGTTCGGTTTTGCGTCTGTGTTGATAAAGATCCTTGAACAAGAAAAACCCGATTATATTGCTGTAGCCTTTGATACCGGAAAAACCTTCCGCGATGAAATGTATCCCGAATACAAAGCCACTCGCGAAAAGATGCCCGATGACCTGGTCCCACAACTGGACCGCATCCGCGAACTGGTAGACACTTTCAATATGCCGCGCCTTGAAATGGAAGGATTTGAGGCAGATGATGTACTCGGCTCAGTGGCCCGTCGAGCCGCCGAGCAGGGATTGGGCGTTAAAATCATCACTGGAGACCGTGATCTGCTGCAATTGGTCGGTAAAGGCATTATTGTCAATCTGCCAGGCAAATCCATGAGTGATGCCACGGATTACATGACCGATGATGCCGTCAAAGACTACTTTGGTGTGCGACCGGATCAGGTCGTGGATTACAAGGCCCTGGTCGGCGATAAATCTGACAATATTCCCGGCGTTCGCGGCGTGGGTCAGAAGACCGCCGGAGCGTTGTTAGAAGAATATGGCACCCTGGATAATGTCTACGCCCACCTGGATGAAATCGAAAGCCGCTGGCGTGGAAAGCTGGAGCAGGGTAAGGATTCGGCTTATATGAGCCGTGATTTAGCTCAAATACGGACTGACTTGCCGATCACGCTCGACCTCGAGCAAGCCAAATCTAATCGCTACAATCCCGAGACGGTGCTGGCATTTTTCAAACAAATGGAATTCCGTACTTTGAGCCGCCGTTTCGAGAATTTGACCATGGCCATTCAACCGGTCGCGGCTAATGGCCAACAGCTTTCTCTTTTTGGTAACGAGTCCTCTGTCCTGCAGACACCCCGAGCGGTTCCAGCCATCGAGGTCAAAATCGTGGATACAGCGGATGCGCTGTCCGCGTTGGCTGATCAGTTGCAACAAGCCGCATGGATTGCCTTCGACACCGAGACCACATCCACCGATGAGATGCAGGCGGACCTGGTCGGTATTTCGCTTGCAATTCGCGAAGGTGAGGGGATTTACATCCCGGTTGGGCACAAATCTGGAAACAATTTGCCGGTCGAGCAGGTTATCTCGGCTTTGCGTGGACCTTTGACCGATCCAAAGATTAGTAAAGTGGGGCATAATCTCAAATACGATTATATTATGTTGGCTCGCTATGGGTTGAACGTAACGCCTCTTTCGTTCGATACCATGATCGCCGAATGGCTGGTCGACCCGGCTTCGCGTAATCTGGGGTTAAAAAACCTGGCTTATGTTCGTCTGGGTGAAGAAATGACCCACATTGAAGAACTGATCGGTAAGGGTAAAAACCAGCGTAGTATGGACGAAGTCGCCATAGACGCGGCCGCCCCATATGCCGCCTCCGATGCTGAGATCTGCCTGCGTTTGATGCCGTTGTTGCGTGAAGAACTTGAGCGCGCCCATGGCCTGCAGTTGCTTGAGAAAATTGAAATGCCACTGGTCAGTGTGCTGGCGGGAATGGAAATGCGAGGCATCTTGCTCGATCTGCCGTTTTTTGAGCAATTATCAACAGAGTTGCAGTCGCGTTTGAACGAGATCGAGAAGCAGATTTACACACAGGTCGGCAAGGCTTTCAACATCAACTCGACCCAGCAATTATCGGACATGCTCTTTGGGCGTTTACGACTTGATCCACCAGACCGTGGACGCAAAACATCCAGCGGTCATTACTCGACCTCAGCCGATGTACTGGAAGCCATGCGCGGCCAGCATACGGTGGTTGACCTGGTGCTCGAGCACCGTGAACTTTCGAAGCTCAAGTCGACTTACGTGGATGCGCTTCCGGCAGCCGTCAACCCGGAGACCGGTCGGGTGCATACCTCCTACAGCCAGACCGGGGCCATCACGGGACGCTTGTCTTCGTCCAACCCCAATTTGCAAAATATTCCCATCCGCACCGAAGAAGGGCGTCGCGTGCGCAGGGGATTTATTCCCGCGCCGGGCAACGTCCTGCTCTCAGTGGATTATTCTCAAATCGAATTGCGCATCGTGGCGCATATGGCTCGGGACGAGGCCATGTTAGCTGCCTTTCGCCAGGGGCAGGATATCCATGCTACAACCGCGGCAGCCATCTACGGCGTCCCGCTTGATTCGGTTAGCAAAGAGCAACGACGACATGCCAAGGCCATCAACTTTGGTCTGATTTATGGGATGTCGGCTTTCGGTTTGACCCGCTCGACTGAGCTAACGCTGGCTGAAGCGGAGGATTTTGTCGCCGCCTACTTCAAGCAATTCCCTGGCGTCAAAAATTATCTGGACGGCATGCGTAAAACAGCTACCGAGCAGGGCTATGTGGAAACCTTGCTGGGCCGACGGCGGTACTTTCAGGCGCTTAAAAGCCAGAGCAATCGCAATTTGAAGAATCGTGAGGAACGCGAGGCGATTAACGCCCCGATCCAGGGCACAGCGGCCGATATTATGAAGATTGCCATGTTACATGTGTCGCAAGCTTTGCAGCAATCCGGGCTGCGTGGACGCATGCTCTTGCAAGTACACGATGAAGTTGTGCTGGAATGCCCGCGCGAAGAATCGGAAAAGACTGCTCGTGTGGTGCAGCAAACGATGGGTGCGGCTTATCCACTGGATATCCCACTCTCGACAGAAGCTCGTTGGGGCCCGAATTGGGGGCAGCTACAATCCCTGACTTAGGGTAGAATTTATAGCATAGGTAATTATGGCCGGACGCGAAGACGTATTTCAGAAAGCAATGAATCAGGGTCACTCAGCTGCCTGGGACCAGGAATGGGACAAGGCAATTGCTTCCTATCAAAAAGCCCTGAAAGAGTTCCCTGACCATCCGAAGGCGCTCAATAGCCTTGGATTGGCGCTGTATCAATTGCAGCAGTATGAGGAAGCCCTGAAAGTTTACCAGCAGGCAGTGCAAATAACGCCGGACGATCCAATTTCATTAGAAAAAATTGCCCAATTGTCTGAGCGTTTGGGGAATCTCAAAACGGCCGTCGATTCGGCGATGAAGGCAGCCGAAATGTATCTGAATCAGCGTGACGTGGATAAAGCCATTGAGAACTGGGCCCGCGTGACGCAATTGGATCCCGAACATCCGGTGGCACACTCTCGTCTGGCCCTGATGCATGAGCGGCTCGGGCATAACCCTCAAGCGGTCATCGAATATTTGGCCGTTGCCAGTTTGTTGCAGCGATCCGGCAACCCTGAAAAAACCCAGGAACTGGTCGACAAGGCATTACAGCTGATGCCTAATAACCAGGCCGCCAAACAGGCTCAGACGTTGTTGAAATCTGGTCAACTGCTTCCGAAGCCGATGCGTCCCAAAGGTGGGACCGGTCCCATCCGCATGGCACAGGTCAAGCAGTTAGAATCTCCAAAGGAACCCAAAGAGAGCGGTCTCGATCCTGTAGCCGAAGCACGCCAGAAAGCATTGACTGTTCTTGCGGAAGTGCTCTTCGAATATTCCGATGACAGCGGTTCTATTGCCCAGGAACGGCGCGGAATGCAATCCATAGTGGAAGGGGCGGGACAGGTTTCCCTGGAGCAGGCTGAGCAGACTAAGATTGTCCTGCATCTTGGACAGGCCATCGACTCCCAGACCAAAGGACAAGATGAACAGGCGGCTGAAGAACTTGAGCGTGCTCTAGAGGCAGGCTTTAGTCATCCGGCTTTATATTTTGATTTGGGTCTGCTGCGCTCCCAGGGCGAACGAGCTGAAAGTGCATTGCGGAACTTGCAGCATGCGGTCAAACACCTAGATTTCGCTCTGGGAACGCGCATTCTATCAGGGCAAATCCAACGCCGGATTGCTAGACTTTCTGAAGCAGCAATTGAATATCTAGAAGCATTGAAGATTGCCGATAGCATGGTTGTACCACCTGAACAGTCGGATGAAATCCGTCAGCTCTATGAGCCTTTGATCGATGCTCAACTAGATCAAACAGACGAAGTTGCTTTGGAGCGCCTGTGCAAGAGCGTAGATGAATTACTCATGCGTAAAAACTGGCGTGAGCATTTGCGTACAATGCGAGGACAACTTCCTAAACCACAAGATGGAGATTTGCCTCTTCCGTTAGCAGAGACCATCATTCAAGCCCAAGGCAGCCAGGTATTGGAATCCATGAATCACATCCATCAGTTGGCGCGTGATAACCGATTGCGATCGGCCATGGATGAGGCGTTTCAGGCCCTCAACCAGGCGCCGACATATTTGCCCTTACATACATTGATTGGCGACTTGCTGATTAAGGATGACCAGCTGCAGGATGCGATCACTAAATTTACTGTGGTCGCCCACGCTTATAGTGTGCGTGGCGAAGCGACGCAAGCCTCGAAACTGCTGCGAAAAGTCATACAACTTTCCCCAATGGACATGGCTGCCCGGACACGTTTAATCGATCAATTAATCGAGCAAGGCCAGGTCGATGACGCTATTAACGAATATCTTGATTTGGCAGATCTTTATTACCGCCTGGCTGAACTGGATATGGCACGTAAGACGTATACAACTGCCTTGCGACTGGTTCAGCAGACAAATGCTGATCGCACCTGGAATGTGCACATCCTGCAACGGATGGCTGATATTGACATGCAGCACCTGGATTGGAAGCAAGCCTTGAGGATTTTCGAGCAAATTCGTACCCTCAAGCCTGGAGACGATGTCGTCCGTAAAAATTTGATCGATTTGAATTTGCGTCTCGGACAACAATCTCAAGCAATTGCGGAACTAGAAAGTTATCTGTCATACATGGAAAGCAATGGGCGTGTAGAAGACTTGATCATCTTCTTGGAAGATTTGCTCAAAGATCACGAAGACCAAGTTTTCCTGCGACGTGCCCTGGCCGAACTATACCAGCACGTGGGAAGACTGGATGAGGCCATCGCGCAACTTGATACCGTTGGAGAAGCGCTATTGAATTCCGGAAACCGCGCCGGAGCTATTGAGGCCATTAATGCTATTGTTGCTATGAATCCGTCTAATATCGAAGACTATCGGAAGTTGCTTGCTCAACTTCAAGGCGGATAAGGATTTGATTTGTGAAAGAAACGTTGAGACGATATTGGAAATGGATCCTGGTGGGGGTAGCGGTTCTGTTTCTGATTGTCCAGTATGGCGGTGTGACCGTCGTGGTCGTCAATCGCGTCTATATACCGATTTGCGAAGTACATATATCCGCTTCAACCGAAGTGGCTAACTGGGGGTCGAATCGTATTCGGTCGCGAATCCCATCTCCACAATCACGTGATATCCGGCTGCCGATTTACATGAACTGGTTTCACCCATCCGGTCAACGTTCGCTCAACGTGTGGGCTGTGGATTGTCAGGGCGATATTATCGATTCGATATCATATGTTGGCGAGAACAAATCACTATACCTTTGGGAGGTAACTGGTACGAAGCCCTAGTTGTTTTTATGAAAAGCGATCTACATCTATGAAGCAAATTCGCAACTTGCAAGGAGGGTGATGTTCCAGCTTGTATTGCTCCTGAGGTAGATTCGCACTATACTATCTAGAAGGATGCATTTCATGGCTGAAATATCCTCACAAAAAACGGGAATTCTATTACGAATATTGTTTGAGGTGTTATGGCATCAGCCTGATGGTCTGTCCTCTAAAGAGATTTTCACAGAAATTCCCCGAAAAATCCAATTATCAGAATATGAGCGAGGATATTATCCGGCAGTGCCGGACATGCCTCGTTTTGAATGTGTTCTCCGGCTTGCGTCGATCTCACTCGTGAAGGCTGGCTGGTTGTTGAAGAATAACAAGGGACGATGGCATGTTACCGATCTGGGACGACGAGCATTTGAGAATTATCCGGAGCCAATAAAATTCTACCAGCAGGCGACTCAGTACTATCAACACGGAAAGAATGGATTTCCGGCTGGATACCTGGCCCTCGAAAAAGCTCAGGAAGAAGCATGGGAGCAAATAAATAAGTTCTTACACCGAATGGAGCCTTTTGAATTCCAAATCTTGGTAAGTGATTTATTACAGGCAATGGGATACCATATTGGCTGGGGAGCGCCGCCGAGCAAGGAACACGGGCAAATTGATATTATTGCTTATACAAATCCATTGGGAATAACTGGCCCCCGCATAAAGGTTCAGGTAAGACATAAAGGCCAGGCAATGACTCTGGAAGGACTAAAAAGTTTTATTTCTGTACTTGGCAATGAAGATTATGGATTACTTGTATCCTCAGGCGGTTTTACACGGGATGCCAGTGACGCAGTGCGTTTCCAGAATAATCTCAAACTCACCCTCATGGATTTGGAAGATTTCTATGATTTATGGCTAGAAATGTATGATAAGCTTACACATGAGTCGCGGTTACGTCTTCCCCTAAAGCCAATCCATTTTTTATCACCCCTTAGTGGAATTTGAGCTTCCTTTTGTTTTTGGATTCAGCCCAAAGGGGATGAAATCGTTGGTGCCAACCAATTTGCTGTGCAGTCATTCAATTCACCTTGGTTGTCCGTCAGTCTTTACGCCAACCGAATTTGAGATGTCTTTGCCACAAGGAAATATATGAGCGCTGCCTCCAATCGCTCGAGCCGTAAAAAATCCAAATATCAGGAACTCTTTGACGAGTCCGTATCTATCTTGTTCGACGAGATCGAACTGGCTGTCAAATGGGAGAGGCCATCTATCCTGGTTGCAATATGTGGCACGGATTTTGTTCGCGCAAATGTGCAAGCGGATCTCGAGCATCAATTGGTTGAGTCTGGGCAGCAAGTCCATTATTTACTTATTAACGAAGACCAGTACAATATTGCCACCATCGTTTCCTCAATTCCAGATCGAAGTAATACTATTTTCTTCGTGTCCGGGCTAAAGTGGGGCGGTGGAGAGAATGGGAATAATGCATTCCGCGCCTTAAATCTTCAACGAGAAACATTCATTGAAAATCAGATTCGAATGGTTTTATGGCTGACGGAAAGCGAGTCGAATGACCTGCCTTACCTCGCTCCGGACTTCTGGGTTTTCCGCCATCGGGTGGTTGAATTTAAACAGCCCCCAATGAACAAACGCAACATCTCATTTTCAGGGGGGGAATCGTGGGGAGAATGGATACAGCGTCTACCGCCAGAAAATCTAAACCACAAAATTACCTTGCGCGAAAAGTTACTGGCATCCTTGCCAGATGAGGACGAAGCACAATTTTCTAAGGCAGACTTACTTTATACGTTGGCTTCCTTGTATTGGGCCAGAGGTGATTTCGAAAAAGCGATAAACCGGTTAGAGCAAGGACTTGCAATTGCACAACTATTGCAGGCTAAAGACTTTGAAGCACAAATTTGGTTTGGGTTGGGAGTTGTCTATCACCAACAAGGAAATCATCAAAAAGCTGTTGAAGCCTATCAAAATGGAATCCAACAGGATCCGAACAACGGAGACCTTTGGAGAAATTTAAGCGTTGTTTTTCGCGATCTAAGCCGTGCACGCGATGCTATCCAGGCTTGCAAAAAAGCCATTCGACTTGATCCTCAGGATGCTGGATCCTGGAATAATTTAGGGAATGTGTACCAGGATATCGGTCGGATTGAAGATGCGATCAGCGCCTATCAGACGGCGGTTGATCTTAATCAGAACGATGCAAGTCCGTGGAAAAACCTCGCGCAAGTCTATCTAACCCTTGAGCGGATTTCGGACGCGATCGATGCTTATAAACAAGCGCTCAAGCGCCGCCCTGAAGACGGCACCCTTTGCATAGATTTAGCCGCCTGTTATCGAAGGTCCGATCAACTCGAAAAAGCGGATGCATATATCAAAATGGCGTTACCCCTGATAGAAGACGAGAGTGAATATACTCACGCGCGTTTGGAGGCAATTCAGGGAAATGTGGAGCAGTCACTTAAGTTGCTGAAAGTTGCTCTGATGGCCGAGCAAATCTCGATTGAATTGATAAAACAAGATCATGTTTTTGACTTCATTCGAGAGGATGCACGTTTTATGGCCTTCGTTCAAAAATACTGATGCTTATGCAGGAGAATTTATTCAAAAACTTGATGTATCATTGAATGGTTTGTTCTTTAAACCGCTCTTGAAGGGTTTAGGGAAGGACGAATTACGACTACGGAAAATGGAATGCTCTCAACTTTACAAACAAATAACGGATCAATTAAATTTTGGACTCCTTGGGTAGAATAGTAATCAGATGGAAATCAGTTATTTAGTCTTTTTCCTTTCCGGTCTGGCGATAGCCATAGCGTTTGTTGCCTTGCACGGGCGCGCTAAATCGGGGGGGATAAGCCTGGTTATTTTTGGATTGGCTCTCGCTGCCTGGTCCATTTTTGGAGCCATAATCCTGTCAGGGACGCATCCCAATCTATTTTTATTGTGGGGCTTGAGGATGCTTTCTGTCAATATCGTCGCGATTGCATTTTGCATATTTGCCTTGACTTACTCCAGTCAGGGAGTGTGGCGATTGACGCGGACGAGATTGGTTTTATTGATTGGCATACCGTTTGTCTGCCAAATTCTGTATTGGACAAATATATCGAGTGAAATACCTTTTTTGACATCCGGAGCAGTGCTCGAGAAAGTACTTCCATCAGCTGGCATATGGTATTTGGTCAGTGTATTGTATTCAAACGTATTGATGGCTTATGCAGCATTTGTATTGTTTCGGGCTGTTCTTGGCAGTGCCATCCCGGGAAACTTACGGTATGGCACATTATTGGTCAGCTTGATTGCACCACTTGCCATCGTTTATCTTAGCCTTGCGGGATTATCAGCCTTACCCGTAATTGACTTGGTGCTGATTGCCTTAACAATTGTGGGCATGGTTATCGTATTGGCTTTGTTCAGCCTGCATTTATTAGACTTTGTTCCCATTGCTCGGACGATGGCAATTGAGAATATGAATGATGGTTGGATGGTTCTGGATAAACAAAATCGCATCATTGACCTGAACCCAGCGGCAATGTCGATTATCGACCTGTCCCGCGAAGATATTCTTGGTCAAAGAGCAGAAGATATTTTAAGTAACTGGGAGAATTTATTTCAGGAAGGGAATGTCAAGGAACAAGAGTTTAGAGGCAGCGTAAGGATGAAGGAGGGTTGGAAGTATTTCAGCGTTCGCATCACACCTTTGGTTGGTGTGGATGAAAATGGGATTGGAAAGATTGTGCTCTGGCGTGATATTACGGAACGCAGAAAAGCAGACGAGGCTCGTCAGAGGGCCCGGGACGAAATGTTCGTCTTGCTGCACTCCATTTCCGGTGCCGCAAGCCGGGCTCTGGACTTGAAGGATTTTTTGGCTGAGGTGATACGCCAGATTGTATATTCGTTTCATAGCCAGGCAAGCACTATTTTTCTACTCGATGAACTCAATGAGCAGACTGACAGCCCGAGACTTGTGTTGGCAGCGCAGTATGGTCTGTCGGATCGGGATGCCATTACGATGTCATCCTTGTCAATTTCAGATGGTCTGGTTGAATCGATTTATCAAAAACTCGAGCCGATATTATTTTCAAACGTCGAAGCCGACCCTCGTATACCTGAGGTAATGCAAAAACAGGGATATGCATCCATGCTGATTATCCCGATGGCAATTGACGGACATTTGGTAGGGATTATCGGTCTGGCTCGCAAGGAGGAACCTTCATTTAGTGCGGACGAAATTACTCGGATGAATATCGTGGCGGATGAAATCGCTGCTTATGTTTATACCAACCGTCAACGACAGTTAGCCATTGCTGTTGAAGAACGGCAAAGACTCGTGCGCGATTTGCATGATTCGGTTACCCAAAAACTGTATGGCCTGGTCGCCCTAACAGAGGCCGCTCAAGCTGGGTTGGAGGCGAATTCGGAGTTCCAACCCAAGCAGGTTTTATCGCGCATCGGTGTTTACGCCCGACAGGCATTAAAGGAAATGCGCCTTTTCCTTTACGAATTGCAGCCGATTGATTTGGAACACGAAGGCCTGGTTGCCGCCTTGCATCAGCGTCTTGCGGCAGTGGAAGGACGTTCGGATATTAAAGCGGGTTTGATTGCCGACGAAACAATCTCGCTTAGCCTGGAAAAGCAAATTGCGCTGTACTTTATCACACAGGAAGCCCTCAATAATATATTAAGGCATGCGGATGCTAAGTCGGTCACAGTGC
>Ga0307417_10000256_pt1 | contig 22767 bp, 18 predicted proteins | sample SalMarWE160210MG_2_FD_202514 | JGI IMG/M metagenome (GOLD analysis project Ga0307417, IMG submission 202514) | Salt marsh sediment microbial communities from the Plum Island Ecosystem LTER, Massachusetts, United States - WE1602-10 | ecosystem: Environmental > Aquatic > Marine > Intertidal zone... | reverse complement strand
GGTCCAACATGTCGGGTGGGTAGCCGGTCTGCTCAGATACCAACGCCAACACCTGATCCGCCACCGCGTCGCCTTCAGGCTCAACCGGGACGGCAACCACCGCTGCTGCTGGAGCGGTCGCGGCTGCCTCAACTTCGTGGGGTCTGCGCGCCACATCGGCGCTGGGCGCCGCTGCTTTCCCGTAGTCCCGCACCCGCAACGTGCGCTTCACGATCTCGACCTCGGCGGCAGGAAGCCCCGTTGCGGTGCGCAGCCAGTCATGCCAGCGGGCACGATCGACCAAACGGGTGTCGTAGCCAAGCGCATCCGGAGCGGGGCGTGCTGCCCCGGCTGGACGGGTGTTCCGATAGAGAGTCAGGCTGATCTGCGAGCCGAAACCGGCGCCGAGCCGGAGTGCGTATTGGATGGGATAGGAGCCGCCACGGGCGAGGTTGAGAACGCCAAGATCCGGATCGGGTTCCCTGAAGTTGGGTACCGGCGGGACGATGCCCGTTTCCATGGCCTTGATAGCCAGTACATCCTCGACACCTACCGCCATAGCGTGCCCGGTGTACCCCTTCGTGTTGGAAATGACGATCTGGTCGGCCGATGAGCCGAATACGAATCGGAGTGCGTCGACCTCTGCCTGAGCGCTCCCTCCCCGTGCCGGTGTATAGGTTTCGTGGGATACGAAAACGGTGTTGGGAGCAATCTCGTGGCGATCGATGCCCCACCGACGCTCGGCGTCGGAGACCAGGGCTTCCATGGCACGGCAGATGTGCTCGGGATCGAGTCTGCTCCCATGGAATGCGCTGTTGGCCGTGAAGGTGCTGAGTACCTCGGCGATCGGCTCGAGACCACGGGCGCGCACAGAGTCGCGGTGCTCTACGACAATCGCGGCAGCGCCCATGCCGAGAATCAACCCGTGACGCCTGCGATCGAAGGGCACCGCGGCGTCCTCGACCAGCTCGTCGGTGGCGGCGGCGCCCATCGTCAAGAATCCCGCTCCAATCCACTCGAGAAGCTGATCGCTGGTGACATCATCCCCTGAGATGATCACTACGCGTTCGCACCGTCCCAATCGAATCCAGTCTTCGGCAATGGCGACGGCCTGGGTGGTGCTGGCACAGGCCGCGTTGATATGGGTGTTCGGGCCTTTGGCTCCGATGTACTCGGCGAACTGCGCATGGGCAAAAGCAAGCGCCCGGTACAGGAACTTGCGATCGAATGTGTATCCATTCTCTCCGATCTCGGTCTCGAGCTCAGCAACGCGACGCTGCATCGCAGCGGCGAGGCCCGAGGAGGCACCGCCGTCGGCGATCCCGGCGGTCAATGCCTTCAGCTCGGCGAGACGTTCTTCGACGGCATGGGCGGTGTAGTAGCGATCGGTCTCTTCCACCCACGCATTGGAGCCGGGGAAGGCCGAGGCGAAGATCACGCCGGTCGTGGCTTGGTACGGCTCGGGGAGCATCCAACGCTCAGCGAGCTTCGCTCCGGTGGTTGTGTCCTTGTAGTGCATGACCAACGGGATACCGGCGTCGCGCAATGCATCGAGCCCTGCCCCGATGGCCAGCTCGCTGGAGCGATCAAGTGTTCCCGCACGTTCCTGGGGGAAGCCAAACTCGGCGACAAGGTCGATGGTGCCACCCCGGCCTGCGAGCTTGATCACCTCCGACTCGCTCTCGATAGTCTCGAAGTGGCCACCGCCTGATTCCGATTTAACAAGACGGGTTATGTGCTTGGCCGCGATCTTCTGCCGCTGCTCATTCGGGATCGAACTGATGAACACCTTGCCCCGCAGCAAGTCGGGGATCTTGTCATCGCCAAATACCCGGTCGCCGCCGGGTAGCCCGAGCCCGGCACCGGTGACCACCACCGGTTCGTCGATGGGGAGGTCGGTTCCGGGGGCAGGTCGCGCTGGAGCCGGCCGCTGCTGGCCCCCGAAGATGGCTGCCCCTTTCTCTAGAAAATCTGCAAATAGGTGACCGAGTTCCACGTACACATCACCGTCGCCCTGAGCCGACACTGCTGGCTGCGCCCCGGCAGCGGTCCGAGGAGGTGCCGGCCGATGCTCGCGCACGGGCCGGGGGGCGCTCCTTGTTGGCTCCGGGGTCACACCCTCCGAACGTCGTCCCACCCCGAGACCGGCCGCGTACAGCCCACACAGGCCCTGGTTGAACGAGACGTTGTCGCCTAGCTTTGGGTGATTGGTGAAGAGAGTCACGACCTCGTCATCGGCGCCGAGCACATCGTCGGCCAATCCCTGGAGGGCCTTCTTCGGACCGACCTCGACAAACACCCGGCAGCCTGCTTCGTGGAGAGTATGCAGACCACTGACGAACTGAACCGGCGAAGCGATCTGCCTGCCGAGAATGTCGATCATCCTCGGGACCACGTTTGGTCCCATCGGGTAAAACTCACCGTCGACGTTGGCGACGATCGGAATCGCGGGCGACTCGAGTCGAAGCCTATCCAACAGGTCTCTCAATGGGATGGCAGCCGGCGCAACTATCTCGGTGTGAAAGGCATGGCTGACCGGCAGCGGGATGACTTGTGCGCCCGCCTGTGCCAACCGATTGGCCGCCTCGGTCACACCTGCAGTTGAACCACCAATTACCGCTTGCTTCGTGCTGTTGTAGTTGGCGACGACGACGTAGTCGTCCACCTCCTCTGTGACACGCACAATGTCGTCGAGAGGGGCGAACACTGCAGCCATCCGTCCCTTGTCCTCGACTTCGACCGACGCCATCTCCCTGCCTCGTCCGGCGACCGCCTCTAGGGCATCCTCGAAGGGGAGGGCGCCGGCCGCAACCAGGGCACCGTATTCACCGAGGCTATGGCCCATGACCATGTCCGGATAGATGCCATATGCTGCCAGTAGATTGGTGAGGGCATCGTCGACGGCGAGTACCGCAGGCTGTGTGATCTCCGTCTGCCGCAGCTCCTGGTCGGCGGCTTGCATCGCCGCCTGATCGTCGGGATCGGCAAATATGTAGGCGCTCAACGGCTTGCCAAGCACCGGCTCCATGATCCTGTCGGCTTTCTCGAACGCACTGGCGACGATCGGTTCCGACTTGCGCAAGCCATCGAGCATGTTTACGTATTGCGATCCCTGGCCGGTGTAGAGAAATGCCACCATGCCCGGGGTACCGGTGCCCCGGAACACTCCCTGGTTGCGTAGGGCTTTCCACATGGGCGGGCTGTCGGCATCGATAGCCTTGATGGCCTTTTCGGCCCGGGCGGCGAGATCAACAGCATCGCCGTAGTCGATCGCAACCCGAGCCGCGGCGCGTAGGTCCGCCTCCAGGGGTGGCTCCGGGGGCGGTGCCGCGCCGTCGACAGCGGCTTCAGCAATCACCTCGAGACGGTGCCGGACTTCTTCCATAGTCGCGGCTCCCACAACGAGAGCGCCCCGCAGCGGTGCCTTCAGCTCTACATCGTTCACATCAGATGTGGGACGCGGGGCTACAACGACGTGCGAGGAAGATCGATCTCCGACCCGGAGCCGGCCGGGAACGTACTCCTCCAACACAATGTGGAAGTTCGTACCGCCAAAGCCAAACGCGCTGACTGCCGCAGTCCGAACCTGACCCGGCTCGGTCTTCCACTCGCGCAGTTCCTTGTTGATGAAGAGCGGCGAGCGCGAGAAATCGATGCTGGGGTTGGGCCGGGTACCGCCAAGGCTCGGCGCAAGCAGCTTCTCATCGAGCGACATCACAGCTTTGAGCATTCCGGCAGCTCCGGCGGCACTCTTCAGGTGCCCTATGTTGGACTTCACCGAACCGAGGGCGACAGATCCGGGCCGCAGGTCGAGATCGGCAAACACTCGCGACAGGCTCTCGACTTCGACCACGTCGCCGACTCGTGTCGAGGTGCCATGGCCTTCCACATACGTGGCCGAGCTAGGCACGAGGTTGGCGTTGCGCCAGGCGCGGGAGATGGCGAACTCCTGACCAATCGGGTTGGGCGCGGTGATTCCCTTGCCACGACCGTCGCTCGATCCACCGAGTCCGCGGACCACGGCGTAAACGTGGTCGCCATCACGCTCCGCGTCTGCGAGCCGCTTCAGCAGGAGCACTGCGGCACCCTCACCCATTACGAACCCATCCGCACCGTCGTGGTACGGCCGCGTGCCCGTTGCCGAAAGTGCGCCGATCTTGCAGAACTTGATGAAGCTGGGGACGCCCATATTGGCGTCGATGCCGCCGGTCAGCACCGCGTCGTAATCACCGCGCTCCAGGCCTCCGATCGCGGCGCTGATGGCGGCAAGCGCCGAGGCGCATGCCGCGTCGACGATGAAGTTTGGACCATGGAAGTTGTATAGATTCGCCACCCGACCCGCGATGATGTTGCTCAGCTCACCCGGCATTGTGTCTTCGGTGATACTCGGGAATCTGTCTCGCACACCCCCCAGCAGCTCAGTCAGGATCGATTCCCGCACGGCAGCGTCCAGCGCAGCAAAGGTGGGCGCGTTGCTCAGCTCTTCGGCATACTCCGGGTAGTAGGCACGGAGGGCGGTCAGATAGTGCATCTCGCCTGCCATGGCATTTCCGAGCACAACTGCCGTGCGGTCGGGATCTAGCGGTCGATCGGGATAGCCGTAGTCGAGGAGCGCTTCGCGGGATGCAGTAATCGACCACTTCTGCGTCGGGTCCATCGCATCGCTGACCTTGGGAGGTATCGGCATCCGCCACTCGAGTGGGGAGAAGTCGACATCTTGGACCCACCCGCCAATGATCGAATACGTCTTGTCGGGGGCCTTGGGGTCGGCGTCGTAGTAGAGATTCGGGTCCCAACGGCCGGCAGGCACGTCGCTGATCGAGTACCTTCCCGATTTCAGGTTCTCCCAGTAGGTAGCGGCGTTGGGTGCGTCCGGTAATACCGCGCCCACTCCAACTACTGCGACTGCTCTCTCGACCTGTTCCGGCATATGGCGGTACTCCCCTGATCTACTCGTGTGTGATGTGGCTCTGGTCTAACTCCGGTTGTAGAGCGCGTCCGCAATCGCATCCATGTCGGAGATCAGACCCGACTGGGCGTCCCTGATAGCCTCGAGCCCTACGGCTGCCCCGAACCGGGCTGTGTCGATGACTCCTGGTTCGGCGGCACCGAGCACCCATCGGGTGCCGTCGAGCGCCACCCTGGCGGCAGCTTCCCGGGCGAACACGCGAGACATTGTCGCCAGTGTCTCGGCGCTGAAACGACCGTCGGTTTTCTTAGGCAGATCATCCGATTGCGCGGCGGCGGCCCGCCGCGCCATAGCTCCGGCACACTCAACGTATGCCACCAGTTCGCCCAGGCGGAACAGCACATGCTGGTTGCGGGTGAGACGGTGGGCTCTGGCACCCTCCATCACCTCAGCCAACCCGTGGGCGGCGAGAGCGGCGACATCCGCTCCGCAGCGTCGGGCGGTTGTTGCCAACTGCTCGAGACCGGCACCCTGATCGTGGAAGAAGGCGCCGCGACTCTTGAGGTGCTCCTGCCAGCGATCTCGCGCCATTGTCATCTCGAGGACCTCGGAAGTGCCTTCGTAGATCGTCGTGATCCGGACATCCCGCTTGATCTTTTCGACCATGTACTCCTTGGTGTACCCGTATCCGCCAAGAGCCTGGATTGCGTCTTCGGCGGCCTTATTGCCTGCTTCGCTGCCCATGTACTTGGCGATGGCACCTTCGGTGTTCAGACGACCTTCCCCCCGGTCCAGCCGCAGTGCAGTTTCCTCGATGTAAGCGCGGGCAGCCTCGAGCCTCACCACGTTGGGCACTATGAGCTTGTGGGTGTAGCCCTGCTTCTCGGAAAGGGGTGCACCTCCCTGGATCCGCCCTACCGAGTATGGGATGGCACGGTCCATCGCCGCCCAGCCGGCGCCGAGACCGAAGGCTGCCACCATCAAGCGGGTGTAGCCGAAGACTTCTTGCGCCTGCGTCAGTCCGAGCCCCTCGGCGTCACCGACCAGACGATCGGCGCCGACTTTCACATCCTGAAGAGACAGGGCGGCGGTGTTGCTCGCTCTGATGCCGTGCTTGTTCTCGGGCTTGCCGTGTCCGAAACCTTCGGTATCTCGCTCGACGATGAACCAGGTGGGCCCGTCGGGTGCCAGTGCCAGGATGGTGTAGACGTCGGCGTAGCCACCGTTGGAGATCCACTGCTTGTTGCCGTTGATCACGTATCCCGTGACCTCTTCTCCATCCATGACGCGCTTAGCCGTTGTTCGCAAGGCAGCGAGGTCGCTGCCGGCTTCCGGTTCCGTTGCTCCGTAGGCCATCAGGAGACCTTGTTCGCCGATGAGGCTCATCCAGTGGGCCTTCTGCCCTTCGGTTCCCCCAAAAACGATCGGATCGCTTCCGAGGAAGGTGGCGAAGACGCTGGTGGCAACGCCGAGGTCAATCCGCGCCAGTTGCTCGCAGATTCGATACACATCGAAGGACGATGCGCCCAATCCCCCATACTCCTCCGGAATGAAGAGCAGACTCACGCCGAGGTCCGCAAGCATGGTGCGGACGATTTCTTCGGGGAACTCATCCCGAGCGTCGAGTTCGATCAGGGACGAGTCCGGGAGTTGATCGTTTGCGAATTCCCTGAGCGTCTTGAGCACTAGGTCGAAAGTGTCGCGATCTAGCCCCGTGTCCATGTGCTCTCCCTCCACAGCCGCGTAGGCAGATGGTCGTGTGTTTCAAACGTAATACGTTGAGGCGTCCTTGGCGAAGGAACTTGCGATACCACTCAGCCGAGGCGAGCTGCCGGCGCTACCAGTCGACTTCGCCGACTGTTACTCTGGACAGTAGGGCTTCAGGACGAATACGATCGACCTCCTCCCTCTCGCACCCCCTCCGCAGGAACAAGATGGCCGAATCGACACGGGCGCATACTCGGCAGGACCGAACACTCCCGAGAATCATCCAGGGCGGTATGGGAGTCGCCATCTCCGGCTGGGAATTGGCGAACGCGGTTGCCCGCAGAGGCCAGATGGGCGTGGTGTCGGGCACGATTCTCGAAGTGGTGATGGCGCGGCGGCTGCAGCTCGGCGATCCCGGCGGTCATGTGCGCAGAGCTTTGCACAACTTCCCCTTCCGCTCGGCTGCGGAACGGATCATCGATGCCTACTACGAGCCGGCGGACGGCAAAGGCCCGAAGCAGCTCAAGAACGTTCGCACGTTCACAGTCGTACCGGGTCTGCCACTTCAGGAACTGACCGTCGCCGCCAACTTTGTGGAAGTGTTCCTGGCGAAGGAGGGCCACAACGGTCCGGTAGGCATCAACTACCTGAGGAAAATCGAGATGCCGATCCCCTTCTCGATCTACGGTGCTTTGCTGGCGGGGGTGGACTACATCATCGTCGGGGCGGGGAATCCCAAGGAATTGCCCCATCTCATCTCCGAGCTGGCGGAACATCGGGCGGTACGGCTGCCGTTGCGAGTCCAGGGACTCACATCGAAGGACGCCGATGTGGAGATGAGATTCGACCCATCGGATATCAACGAGGGCCGTCTACCCCCGATTAGCCGGCCCCGATTCCTTGCCATCGTTGCGTCGAACGATCTGGCGGCAGCACTGGCGGGTATGCCCGAAGCACCGGACGGGTTCGTTATCGAGAAGCCCAGCGCAGGAGGCCACAACGCTCCGCCGCGCGGGCCCCGAAGAATCGACGAGCTTGGACAACCGGTCTACGACAAGAAGGACGAAGTCGATCTCGCCGAGCTGCGCACCCTCGGACTGCCTTTCTGGCTCGCCGGATCGTTCGGTACCCCGGAGGGTCTGCGCCGGGCGCTCCGAGAAGGGGCCGCGGGGGTGCAAGTCGGCACCGCTTTTGCATTCTGTGAGGAATCGGGCCTCGTTGCCGACATCAAGCGGACGATCACCAAGCAAGTAGCGGACGGCACCGTTGAAGTGCTTTCGGATTGGCGAGCATCGCCAACGGGGTTCCCGTTTCGGATTGTCCAGGTGGATGGAACCCTGTCCGACGAAGCGGTTTACGACGACCGGTCCCGGGTGTGCGACCTGGGGGCACTGCGCGTGCCATACCAAACAGAAAACGGTTCCATCGGGTACCGCTGTCCTGCCGAGCCGCTGCGCGCCTACATTGAAATCAAAGGGGGAAGGGCCGCCAATACCGAACAGCGATTATGTCTGTGCAACGGTTTGTTGGCGACGGCCGGCTTGCCGCAATTCCGGGCGAAGAGCGGCTACGAGGAACCGGCGCTCGTAACCGCCGGTTCGGACTTCAGCGGCGTGAGAGAGCTCATGGAACGGCGTACGCCAGGCGACTCCTTCTACACAGCCGACGAGGTAATCGACTATTTGATGAGCAACGCGTAGCCGTCGCATCGCCGCAATCGTTGGTTCAGAAACCGTCGCACGTTGTCCTCGAAGCCCAAAGCGCAGCGAGGATACACTCGTGTTCTGAAGCCACCTGGCTAGCAGGCATGGATATGTCGAGGCCGCCGAGTAGGGTGTGCCGCCGCCCAACGCCACAGGCGCCAAGTCGATGGCCAGGCACGAACTCACTCCCCGACACGGCTTCGGTGGAGGACCCTGCCAGCGGTCCCGACGCGTGTTCAGCGCGAAGTCCTCGGTCTTCCAGTTCTTTTGGTCACGACGATGGTTTGTGTTCCCCGAGGACGCAGAACTCGTTGCCCTCTGGATCGGCTAACACCACCCAGGGTACGTCGCCCTGACCAACGTCGACACGGGACGCGCCGTGTGCGATGAGTCGCTCGACCTCGGTGTCCTGATCTTCGGGGCGGAAATCGAGATGAAGGCGGTTCTTGGACTGCTTCTGTTGGGTGACCGCCTGAAACATGATCCCCGGGAGCTGATCGGCCTCTGGTCGAATCTCGAACTCGTCGGGATCGTCGTTGACGATGACCCATCTGAGCGCCTCTAGCCACCATCGACCGAGCGCCACAGGATCATGGGCATCGATGACGATCTGTTCCCACTCGAGACTCATGGGATGACCCTACCGCTCGCAAGTCCTAGCGGTCGAGCGTTCTGCTGCGGTGGCCCGGAGCTGTTTAGTGGCACGTGGAGCCTCGCGGCTCGGACCTGCCCGCTCAGCGCGCGAGATTCCGGGTGTTCGGACTCGTGCCAAAGGTCGCAGATTCGAACCCTGCCCTCGCTACGAAGAAGCCCGTGGTAGTCCTACATCTACCAGCGAACCTATATCCATCCCAGGAATCCGGCGAACACGACCATCATCACGGCATCCAGTGCAGCAAAGGTCCCGATGAAGGTGATCCGCTGCTTGGGCTTTGCGTCGTAGCAGTAGGCGGCGGCCAGGAAGAAGGGGATGTAGACCAGCAGGAAGACGGGGATGGGTCCCCACCAGGAATATACCCAGACGAAAGCCGGCGTCTTTGCCAGGAAGATCTCGATTGTGGCGAAGAGTGCCGCATTCCCGATCACAAACAACAGACGGTTGTTGAGACCAAACACCTTCAGCTTGGGGTCATCCGGCAGAACCTTGCTCAAGACGAGGCCGGCGATCGAGAACATGAGACTCAGCTCGATGCCGGCCCCAACCAGGATCAAGAAGGATGTGCCGGTCGGCACCGTCCACAGGGCGTCGCCGCTGAAGTGCTGGATAAGTGCATTGAGGATCTCGAAGAACCAGTGCACGACGTAGAGGCCAAGCCCGGCTGCGATGCCCTTCCAGTTCCTCCTGGAGATCTCGTTGGTGTACACGTAGACCACCAGTGCCAGGAAGGTGATCACGTACCACTGGAAGTTGTCGCCCGTACGCAGGATATCGAGCGCCATCTGGGTCGCATTGTCCATAGGTCTCTCCAATGGAAATGGGATTCGGGTGTCCGTGTGTCCAGCATAAATCTTGCGAGCGGGCGTCCCAGGTTGGGTTTCGTGAGAGCAGTCGCCGTGTCTCGTAATGTGTGCGTATGAGCCGAGTGAGAATCCTCCCAGGGATCTGGCACGACCGCCTGACCGTCAACGCCGGGCAAGCGATCTTCCACCAATGGGGGCAACTCGAGGCTTCGGGTTGCATCGACAACTTCCGCATCGCAGCCGGCGAAACCGAAGGATTCCGTCAGGGCTGGTTCTTCGCCGACTCGGACGCCTACAAGTGGCTGGAGGCGGCCGCGCGCGTTTGTGCCACCCATCCCAGCCCACGTCTGGCGACTCTGATGGATGACTTCATCGATCTGCTTGGGCGGGTCCAGCAACCCGACGGCTACATCTACACGTACAACCAGATTCACTTCCGGGAATCCCGCTGGGTCAACTTGCAAGTCGAGCATGAGCTGTACTGCCACGGCCACCTGATTGAGGCCGGCGTCTCGCACAACGAGGCGACGGGGCGTGCCGACCTGCTGGGAATCGTCCGGCGTGCCGCAGATCGCGTTGTTGCGGATTTCGAGGGCAAGGGACCGGCGTATACCCCGGGACATCAGGAGATCGAGCTTGCCATGTTGCGGTTGTACCGGCTCACCGGGCAGGCCGACTATCTGAATCTGGGCAAGCAACTCATTGAGCGGCGCGGCCGGATACGACGGTTTGGTCTTTCCGTCTTCCGACAGAACTCGAGTGCTGAAAAGAGGAAGAAGGTCGCCGGGGCGCAGCGGCAGGACTACATGGCCGCCCACCCGGAGTACTCCCCATCCCGTGTTCCCGCGGGGAACGAATCCAAGAAGCCGTGGCACGCCAAACCACGGTGGATGCTGAGCGCCCTCAACGGCGAGTACTTCCAGCAGAACGCCTTGATCCGGTTCCAAACCGTGCCGGTCGGACATTCGGTCCGGTTTGCCTACATGGAAACGGCAGCCGCAATGTTGGCGCGAGACAGCAGTGACCCGTCTCTGCTAGATGCCATCGAGCGAGCCTGGGATCACATGGTCTCCCGCAAGATGTACGTCACGGGTGGAATCGGCTCGCTGCCTCATTCAGAGGGTTTTGGCCGCGACTACGAGCTCGACCCGGAGGTCGCCTACGCCGAGACTTGTGCCGCTCTGGGGAGCATGTTCTGGAACTGGGAGATGGCCCAGTTGACTGGAAAGGCGCAGTACAGCGACCTGTTCGAGTGGCAGCTGTACAACGCTGCCGGCGTTGGCATGGGATCAGACGGCACCACCTACTTCTACAACAATCCTCTGACCACCACGGGCGGTGTCGAGCGGAAGCCGTGGTACGAGGTCTGCTGTTGCCCGTCCAACATCTCGCGTACCTGGGCCGACCTGCGGAAGTACCTGTATACATGCGACGAGGGTGGTGTTTGGGTGCACCAATACGTCAACAGCGCTGCAGTCCTCGAGGAGTGTGGCGCCGCCAATCTCGAGGTTGAGACCGGGCTTCCCTGGCGAGGGAATGTCCGGATCGAAGTCGCTCCCAATGTGCGCCCTGATTTCGGCCTACACGTGCGCATTCCATCCTGGGCGAGCGGTGGTTCGTTGCGAATAAATGAGGAGAGGCAAGATCTCCCGATCGTAGGTTCAGCGCCCGATGGGCAAGCGGCCTCGGGTTATGACCCGCGGATCAGTCGCTTCCACAAAATCCAGCGCACCTGGCTACCGGGCGATGTGGTCGAGATCGAATTCGACATGGGGATCCAGCTGCGCCGCGCTCACCCGAAGGTGAAGGGGCATGAGGGCCGAGTCGCCATCACTGCCGGCCCGCTGGTTTACTGCCTCGAAAGCGTCGACAACCCCGACGTGGACATCCACAACGTTCAGATCGACCCTGATTCACTCGCCCGGCATTTCGATCGAGATCTACTCGGCGGCACAAGCGTGATCACTGCGAGGTCGCCGGACTCGAGTCCGTTGGTCCTCATTCCGTATCACCTCTGGGGAAACCGTGGACCGTCACAGATGACGGTCTGGGTGAGGATCAGCCACACGACCCGATTTCATTGAATGGTCGCACCGCCGGGGAGCCTCGACGGCAGTTCGGGTGGTCCCGCCGATAGCCACGGGACCACCCGAATGATGGGTCATGCGATCGTGGTCTCTAGTACTCGATGGCGTCGACTTCTTCATACAGCTCAATACGCGGCTCGCTCGTGATTCCTGCCGACGCGAGGGCCGCCCGGAGCGAAGGGTTGTTGAGGAACGCCTGGGCGACTTCGGCGCTGTCGTAGCCTTGCACGACCGTGACGTTGTTCGGGTTCTCGACATTGCGATCGATCCGACCGAACCGGACACCATGCGACCCGTGATCGAATCCGTCGTAGACGGCCTTCCATTTGACGAAGTCCTCGATATCGTGGTTGACGATTGATACGTACATGTCTTGTCCTTCCTGACATACCCTGAGGGGCGGCTCGCCGCCGGACGGATCTCTGCAGCTGGCGAGCCGATGAGTTGCGCTGCCTCGGGATCGGGCTTTCCGATCCACTGAGCACAAGTATCTCGAGCGACCGTTTGCGAGTCTTGACCCGATTACTGCAGACTCGAGTTCCTTGTGGTGCGCCCGGGCTGCGACTGTCCGATCGGGAGCTATTCGTCGAGGAAGATGTCTTGCTGGAGTTCGGCATCGTCGCCGAATGCGTAGCCGGATAGGTCGGTGGTGCCGGCTGCGGCGAGTACTTCGTCGTCGATGTAGAAGTTGCCGGTGTGTTCTCTGCTGGGGCGGCCCATGATCTCGTAGGCGGCGTCGGCGAGGATCTCTGGTCGTCGGGAGCGGCGCATTGCCTCGTCTCCGCCGAGCAGGTTCTGCACTGCCGCGGTGGCGATGATGGTGCGTGGCCACAGGCTGTTGACGGCGATGCCGTCGCCGGCGAACTCCACAGCCATGCCGAGGGTGCACATGCTCATCCCGTATTTGGCGATCGAGTAGGCAACGTGGTTGCCGAACCAGTGCGGTTTCATGTTGAGCGGCGGGCTCAGGGTGAGGATGTGCGGATTGTCGGATCGTTTCAGGTGGGGGATACAGGCGCGAGACACCGTGTAGGTCCCCCGGGTGTTGATGTCCTGCATTAGGTCGTACATCTTCATCGGCAAGGCTTCTGTGTTGAGCAGGGCGATCGCAGAGGCGTTGTTGACGCACATGTCGATGCCGCCGAATGCGTCGACGGTTGCGGCAACCGCGGCCTCCACCTGGTCATCGAAGCGGATGTCGCCGACGATGGGGAGCGCCTTTCCGCCGGCAGCTTCGATCTCAGCGGCGGCGGTGTAGACAGTCCCGGGCAGTTTCGGGTGGGGCTCGGCCGTCTTTGCCATCAGCGCGACGTTGGCGCCGTCCGCCGCGACCCGCTTGGCGATCGCCAGCCCGATGCCACGACTGCCCCCCGACATGAACATCGTCCTGCCCTTGAACCCGCCCATCAAATCCTCCTCCAGTCGCATCGGCACAGCGTATCGCGTTGCGACGGAGCCAGCCGGGCCGGCACGGTGCACGAGACACCCGGACGCGGCGGTCCATTGAGCGGGGACGACACCTCGACGCTTTCTTGCGTCCCGCGGTGTCGCCCCCGTGATAGCGTTGTCAAATCATGGCTCTCGTCCTTCTCCGGGGTAGTACCGGCCCACCGGGAGATCGTCTGTTCATGGAGCAAGCGTCACGAATCCGGAGCGGAGTTCCAAAATGGCACAACCACTGATCAATGAAGTCCTAGTCAACTGCGATCCGGCCACGGCGTTTGATTTGCTGGCCGATGTCCGGAACGAGACGAGGTGGACCAAGGGCGTTTCGGTAGCGGAGCTACGGAGCGAAGAGCCGGTTGGCGAGGGCGCGAAGTTCCTGACCGTCTACCGAGGCACGGACAACGATGTGACAATCGCTGAGTTCAATCGACCCCAACGCCTGGTCGTCGCCGCCGGCAACGACAGGATCGACATCGACACGACGTACACGTTCACCGGAGAGAACGGTGGCACACGAGTCGTGGTCAGCACCGACATGATGCCGAAAGGATTTGTCGCGGCCTTCTCCCCGCTGCTCCGGCTCTTCATGCGACGTGAGCTGGCGAGCAAGTACGCGACCTTCAAGCGAGCGTGCGACGGTCAGTCAGACGCCCGCTCGGACTGAGCCCTCATCAGCCTCCCATCGTCAGCGCAACGGTCGTCCCGCTCGTCAGATTCTTGCGAGAACGGGAGAGCACGAACCGTTGTTTGCCACCGGCGTCTACCCTCCTGCGTCGTTGCGCTCCACGTCCTCCCTGGAAGTGAGGACAAAGGAACAGCGCCGCCACGCTGGTCGGTAGAGTGGCCTGCGTGTCGTCGCCACTTGAGTCGTTTCCTCGTCTCTCGCTCGCTTCTCTGCCAACACCGCTCGAGCCGTGCGCCCGTCTGAGTGAACACCTCGGCGGCCCCCGCATACTCGTCAAACGCGATGACCTGACCGGTGCCGCGGGCGGCGGTAACAAGATCAGGAAGCTCGAGTTCGTGGTGGCTGACGCTTTGGACCGTGGTGCCGACACACTGGTGACGATGGGTGTGGGTCAGTCGAATTCAGCCCGGCAGGTCGCGGGCGTGGGTGCCTCGCTCGGGTTTGATGTTCATGTTGCGGTCATCACTGATCGTGTCGAGCGCAGCGATCCGGCCTACCGATTTGGTGGCAACGCCCTTCTAACGCGACTGTTCGGCGCCACACTGCACGAGTGTTCGGTCAGCGATGATCGGCACGAGGTGCTAGCGCGGCTCGCGAACGAGCTCACGGCTGAAGGGAAGCATCCCGTCGTCGTGCCCTACGGAGTCTCCAGCGCGCGAGGCGGGCTTGGCTACGTGGCTGCGGCCCACGAGCTCGCCGGCCAAATCGACGAACTACCCGCAGCGATCGTCCACGGATCCGGGACGGGGGCGACACAGGCGGGCCTCATCGTCGGATGCGCCGACGCTCTTCCAGGCACCGAGGTGCTCGGGGTCGACGTCGACGCCGAACCGGAACGGGTTGCTAGCGACGTAGCGGCCCTCGTCGTCGATATTGCGCATCTACTGGGCACAGATCCACCACCGCAATCGCCTGAAGTGTTTGCCGGTTGCGCCGGTGCAGCCTACGGCTCGGCGCCCGAGCAGGTTCTCAACGCCATTGATCTCTTCGCGCGGTATGCGGGTCTTGTGCTCGATCCCGTCTACTCAGGCGTCGGCGCCGCGGGTCTCATCGAGATGATCGGCAACCGACGCTTCAGCCCCGAAGAGACGGTTGTCTTTCTCCACACCGGAGGAACTCCCGGCCTACACGCCTACCGGTCGACGTTGACATCTCGCTGGTAGAGGGCCGCAAACGCCAGGCACCATCTCAGTCTCGTGGGACTGGGGAGCCCAGATGTCGATGCCACCACAGTTTGCCCTCTCGGCTCGATGTAAGAGACCCAGCCGCAGCTGCAGCGGAATCTCTCCGGGATTTCCTACCCCGACCACGACGCCGGCGCTTTCGGTGCGGCAGTGCACGACCGCCCTGCGGTGCAGTCTCCTTCAGCACATGGCGTTCAGGTCGTTAGCCGCTCGATGCATCGATTGGGAGGTCGATGTGCTGTCGGCCGGCATCACCCGGAAGATCGTATTCGCGTGGCGCTGACCGACTAGCCCAATATCCATCCAGAAGGAATCAACGTAGGGTCGCAGGCTCGGACCCTACTGGCCTGCCGCGGCCGGCTGGCTGCGGCGATAGAGGCTCAGCGCCAGGGTGTAGGACACGACCAGGATGCCGAGGATCCAGGCCAGGGCGATCCAGATGTTGCTGCCCGCGGTGCCGTCTGTCAACAGTGAGCGCATCGTCTCGATGATCGGAGTCATCGGCTGGTGTTCGGCGAAGCCCCTCAGCAGCGGTGTCATCGAGTCTGTTGGTACGAACGACGGGCTGATGAAGAGGAGAAGCAGCAGGATGTAGGAGAAGGCACCGGCGCCTTCGGCCGTTTTGGCCAGCAGGCCGAAGAACATTGCCATCCACGTCATGGCGAGCACGAACAGCACCAGGACGAGGGTGAACGAAAGCCACCCGACAGCTCCTGACGCCGAGCGGAAACCGACGATGACCGCCATGACCAGCACGAGAAGACAGGAGAAGAGGTTCGACAGCGTCGACGACAGGGCCTGCCCGCTCAAGACCGACGAAGGCGCAACCGGCATGGTCCGGAACCGGCTGATGATGCCCTTTTGCAGGTCCATGCTGAGCCGCAGTGCGGCATAGGCGATGCCGCTGGCGACGGTCATGATGATCACTCCGGGTGTGATGTAGTCGACGTAGTCGATGGTGCCGGTCTGGGTCCCGAGTGCGCCACCGAACACGTATACGAACAGCAGCAGCATCGCGATCGGTGTCAGGACGACTGTTATGATCGTGTCGAGGCTGCGCGTCGTATGACGTAGGGATCGTTTCGCCATGGTCCAGGTGTCACTAAGCGCTCGCATGCGAACCGGTCCTTTCTTCTTCGAGGATCTTGAAGAACACGTCGTCGAGCGTTGCCGTCTGCCTGGAGAACCCGGTCGGTTCGATCCCTCGGTCTCTCAGCCGGATGAACATGTCCGCCATCTCGGCGATCGAACCGGTGGTGGCCACCATCAGTTTCGAGTCAACACGGCTGACGTGGTGGTGCTCCTCGAGGGCTGATTGCGCTGCGGCCAGCTGCTCTTGTTGGCTGAAGTCCAGTTCGACGAGGCCGGCAGGCACCAACGTCTTGAGCTTGTCGGGCGGGCCGTCGGCCACGATTCGGCCGCCGTGGAGGATCGCAATCTGGTCGGCGAGACGGTCGGCCTCTTCGAGATATTGCGTGGTGAGAAAGACCGTGGTCCCGCTCTGGACCAGATCCCGGATGGTTTGCCACATGTTGGTGCGCCCCTGGGGATCGAGCCCGGTTGTCGGCTCGTCGAAGAAGATGATGGCTGCGTCGCCTACCAGGCTCATAGCGATGTCGAGCCTGCGTCGCATTCCACCCGAGAAGTTCAGCGTGCGACGATCGGCCGCTTCGGTCAGCTCGAACTTTTCGAGCAACTCGGTCGCCGTTCCCTCGGGGTCGGGGACGTGGCGCAACTCGCCGATCAGCACCAGGTTCTCGCGGGCCGTGAGCATGTAGTCGACCGCCGCGGACTGCCCGGTGAGGCTGATCTGCTCGCGAACCTTGCCGGGTTGTGTCGCCACGTCGAAGCCGGCGACTCGTGCGGTTCCCCCTTCGGCCTTGATCAGTGTCGTCAGGACATTGATCGTGGTCGTCTTGCCGGAGCCGTTCGCTCCGAGCAGAGCGAAGACCGTGCCCTGTTCGACGGTGAACGAGACGTCCTCGAGAACGGGAACTCCCTTGTACCCCTTGTGGAGGTTGGCCACCTCGATAGCGTTTGTTGTGTCATGCATAGTCGTATGTCCCTTGTTCTGGCTTTGAGCGCGTGATCAGGACGTCACCGAACGAGGTCCGGGCGTGAACCTGCGCCGTTTCGGCAGACTGTCCGGGATTGTCGGCGGGGGAGAGGTCGTTGCGGATCTGACCGAAGCTGGTGTTGGCGTCGATCCAGGCCGAGGTGCCCTCAGCGATTCCGATCTCGAGTCCGCCGCAGGCCGTCTCTATCGTTGCCGACCCGCGGCTGATCTGACCAACGTGGATGTCACCGTTGGAGGTCTTTGCGTTGACATCGCCACCTGCAGCTACGATCGTGATTTCGCCGTTGGCCGACTTGACTCTCACATCACCGGCAACTCGGCTGATCCATGTCTTGCCGGTGTGGTTCTTCACGTCGGCGTTCCCGCCAACGGTGCCGACAGTGACATCGCCGGCAGTCACGATCTCTGCGTTGCCGGATGATCTCTCCAGGCTGACGCGACCCGCCCCGCTGTGGACGTGGAGTTCGCCGGCGCGGTCGATGCCCACGCTGCCCGCTCCCGTCCTGACGTCTACGTCGCCGAGGTTGCCGACGCTCCGGATGTCGGCGAAGCCGGCCTCAGCGGTGAGAGAGGAGCCCTCGGGGAGCTCAACGGTCACGTCGAGAGAGCCGCTCCGACCCATCCCCAGATACGCGGCGATGCCGCGTCGCCTGGGCGCTTTGATGGTCAGGCTCACTCCGCTCAGATCGACCACCGTTTGCTTGGCCGTCTCGACGTCAACCTGCCTGTTCCGATCGCGGGGATTCACCGCGACCACCGTGTCGGTGCGGTCGCTCGCAATCACATGGACCATGCCCATGCAGTGCGTCAAATCGATCGAAACGGCGATGGGTCGGACCGTCTCAAATGAAGGCATCTGTGCTCCTTGTCGGCTTGCGGAATCCGGTGTGTTCAACGCACCCACCCCGTGTATCGCTGGCTGCCCTTCGAGAACTGTGTGGACTGTCTCCGGGGACTCTCGACGGCGGCCGCCGCGGTGCGCACCAGCCAGGCGTTCAGCGAAAGGCCCTCACGACGCGCCGCTTCCTCTATCCGCACCTTGAGTCCCTCGGGGAGCCGGAGGTTGAGCCTCGAGGTGCTTCCTTCTTCGCCCCCTCCGGGGACTACGGCAGGAGACGTTGCAGTCCCATCGACCGCGCTACTGCCAAGCACCTCCGAAGGCAGGGTCACCACGAAGTTCGGGTCGGTGCCACGGAGTCGGACTTCCACCGACCCGGGGGCGAGCTCGCTCGTGATCTCGTCGGCGGCGGCGGAAATCGTCTCCAACAGGACCAGACGCGTCGCTGCCTCCAGACCACCCGAAAGACGCTCGATCACGGCTTTGCTCCCGGCGTCCCCGGTCTCCGCAGCGGCGATTAGGTGCTCACGCAGGGTCTCTACATATATGGCAAGATTCATGGTGCCATTATGGCACCATCGATGGCACCTATCAAGAGCCATTATGGTGGTGGCATCTCGAGTGGGGGCGGCGGCCGCGTGCGGTGAGCTCGGGACGCTCGCGTCCGTGGCGTGTGGCGGGACCGGAGCGGTGCCGGAACTGCTTGACAACCCATTGATACAACCATAAGGTTGTACAAATGCAGACGACCATCGACCATGACCGCATCTTCGGGGCGTTGTCCGATGCCACCCGGCGGGACATCGTCCGCCGCGCCATCGATGGTCGGGAGGGTGTTGCCGAACTGGCCGAGCACTACCCCATGAGTTTCGCTGCCGTGCAGAAGCACATCGCGATTCTCGAACGGGCCGGATTGGTCACCAAGCATCAGACCGGACGCCGCAAGGTCGTGCGCACGAACCCGGCCGCCTTGACCGCCGCAAGGGGACTTCTCGATCGATATGAGGAGCTATGGCGGGCGCGCATCGGGCGAATGGCCGATCTCATCAGCCAAACCCAGGAGGATTACCAATGACCGCTGTCGCCGTAACGAAGGACCCCCGCGCACTGACGATGACCGTAACGGCCGAGTTCGCCGCCACGCCGGAGCGGGTGTGGCAGCTCTGGGCCGATCCTCGCCAGCTCGAACGCTGGTGGGGACCGCCCACGTATCCGGCGACGGTGACCGCACACGACCTGCGTGCCGGCGGACGGGTGGAGTACCACATGACCGGGCCTGATGGCGACCAGCCCAAGGGATACTGGCATGTTGTGGAAACAGATCCTCCGCACCGCCTTGTCTTCAGAGACGGCTTCCGGAACGACGACGGCACGCCGGACACCGAGATGCCCATGACGACCGACCTGGTGACCATAGAGAATGTGGGCGGGGGCACGACGCGCATGTCCATCGAGGCCACGTTCCCGAGTACCGGGGCGCTGGAGCAGATGCTGGCCATGGGCATGGAGGAGGGCATCAGGCAGGCCGTCGGCCAGATCGACGCCGTCCTCGCCGACGCCTGATGACGTCTGTAACCGGCCACCGCGGGAGGCTGTAATGGGCAGGACACTGACTGCAGCGAGCGTCTCGCTCGACGGGTACATTGCCGGGCCGAACGAAACCGGCTTCCAGCATCTGTTCGCCTGGTACAACGCCGGAGAGATCGACTTCCCGAGCACGCACCCGGAGATCTCGTTCCGGCTCACGGCTACGGACCACCGGTACCTGCAGGGGTGCGTCGACGGCGTGGGCGCCCTGGTCGTCGGGCGGCGCTTGTTCGACCTGACCGACGGCTGGGGAGGTACCCACCCGTTCGACCGACCTGTGGTTGTCGTCACCCACCGCGAGCCCGAGCAATGGGTGCACGCCCACCCCGACGCGCCGTTCACTTTCGTGACCGATGGATTGGCAAACGCCATCAACCAGGCTCATGAGATCGCAGGCGAGAAAGGCGTGGGAGTGACTGCCGGGAACCTGGCGAGCCAGTGTCTCGAGCTCGGGCTCCTCGACGAGATCTGGCTCGACCTGGTGCCCGTCCTGCTCGGCAGCGGGGTGCGGTTCTTCGACCAGCTCGGAAGCGCCCGTATCGAGCTGGATGGTCCCGATATCAGCGAAGGGGCCCGAGTCACCCATCTCCGCTACGTGGTGCGCGGGCACAGACAACTACAACAGGAGAGCGCTTCCCATGGCTGAAACGAAGACACAGACCCTCGACGTACCGGGCGCCGTGCTCACCTACGACGTCCGCAGCAACGACGGAACATCCCGGACACCGTTGCTCATCATCGGTTCGCCGATGGGTGCCGCCGGGTTCGTGACCCTGGCGGGCCACTTCACCGACCGCACGGTGATCACCTATGACCCGCGCGGGGCGGATCGCAGCAGAAAGCATGACCCGGCATCTGAATCGACCCCGGACGAGCACGCCGACGACCTGCATCGGCTCATCCAGGCACTCGGGGTGGGATGGGTGGATCTGTTCGCCAGTAGTGGCGGGGCGGTGAACGCGCTGGCGCTCGTGGCCAAGCACCCGGAGGACGTCATTACTCTGGTCGCCCACGAGCCACCGGCGGCGACCGCGTTGCCCGATGCCGACATGGCGATCGCCGCCTGCCGCGACATCCAGGAAACGTACCAGCGCCGCGGTTTCGGACCCGCCATGGCGAAGTTCATCGGCCTCGTCAGCGCAGAAGGACCTCTTCCGGCCGACTACCTGGCAAACCCGGCACCCGACCCCGAGATGTTCGGCCTGCCGACCGAGGACGACGGAACACGCACCGATCCCCTGCTACAGCAGAACATCGTGACTTGCAACGCATACGTGCACGACTTCGGCGCGCTGCGTGCGGCCTCGACCCGGATCGTGATCGGTGTGGGAACCACCTCAGCTCAGGGGCTGGCAGGGCGGGGTGGGTCGGCCGTGGCCGGGCGGCTCGGCATCGCTCCGGTCACCTTCCCCGGCGGACACGACGGCTTCTCCGGTGGTGAGTACGGAGGCGTCGGAGAGCCCGATGCGTTCGCCGGGAAGCTTCACGAGATCCTGGACGGAGCCGGCTGAGCGCGTGATGCGTTGGAGCGGGGACGAGCTCGGGGGTCGTCACCCGGACTGTCGCTACCGGGCCACCTTCACGACGGCACAAGCCACTACGGCGGTATCTGGGGAGCGGGGCGAATGAAGCACCGCGTGGGGCCTGTGTGCGCAGTTGGCGGCCGTCGGAGTGCCGCTGCCGTCGGCGGCGGGTCGAGTTGCTCGAGCCAATGCTAGCGAACCGGTACGCCGAATCTGGATCGTGCGACACACCAGCGAGTTGACGAACCGGTACGCTGTATGTCACGCTAGTCCTTCGGAACCTATTATGAGAAGGGAGGTTGAGATGGCGACAATCGCCGATGTCGCTCAAGAGGCCGGCGTAGCAAGAAGTACCGTGTCAGCAGTTCTCACGGGCCGGAAGGTCGTGTTGCCGGAGACCCGGGCGCGGGTCGAGGCCGCGATTGCAAAGCTCGACTACTCGGTGGACCACGGCGCCCGGGCTCTCGCGACTCGACGCACCATGAACCTGGGGCTGGTGGTTCGCTTCCACGAGGCCGAATTCAGCCCTGCCCTGGCGACCTATATCGTCGCGATCGCCGATGCTGCTCGAGAGCACGACTACGGCGTGCTGCTGTTGACCCAACCGGACGGTGCCGGCGCAATTCGGGCCGCCGTGGCGGCCCGGCAGGTTGACGCCCTGGTGCTATTGAACATAATCCAGGACGATCCCCGAATTGGCCCGATCGTGGATACCGGCTTCCCGGCCGTCCTGATCGGCATGCCTCGTGACACCCAGGGCATCGATGCCGTTGATCTCGATTTTGCGGCCGGTGCCCGCGTGCTGGTTGATCACCTCGCCGATGCCGGCCACCGTGAGGCGACCTTTCTGACCTGGCCTGACGAGGTATTTCAATCCGGGCGGACGTACGCCGAACGTTTCCGCGACGCGGCGGTGGCCGAGGCTGCCCGTCGCCGGCTTGTACTGGATATCGTAAGTTGTCCCGCCGGGCCCGAGCAGGTGCGCGACGCGTTGCGAACGGCGCTAGCCCGGTCCACCGCACCTCGCGCCCTTCTGGTTCACAACGACGCTGTCGTCGCCATGCTGCCCACAGTGCTCCACGAGCTGGGCCTGAGCGTGCCGGATGACTACTCCGTAGTCAGTCTGCACTCGGCTGAGCTAGGACGCATCTTCGCCCTCCCCTACACCTCCGTGGAGTCTGAACCCGAGCGTGTCTCCAAGCTCGCGGTCGATATCCTCGTCCGACGTCTGACTGCCCCGGACGGGCCGGCGGCCGTAACGACGCTCGTTGCGCCCCGCCTCGTCGAGCGAGCGAGCGTGGCCCCCGCCGTGAGCTGAAGCAGCAATCCGTCTCACGTTGGTTGTATCGAGTCCCTCTGGAGTGACGAACCGGTTCGCTTGACACGTCATCTCCATCCGGATAATGTGTCAGCGAACCGGTTCGCTAATTGGACGGTCAGGGGACGATCAGCCGACAGAGAATCGGAGAGCTGCGGTCTTCGCAGAAGCTTGTGATTGGCGGAAGGGCGACCTCAACATCAGAGGCGACCCGAAGGAGAGGATTGAAGACATGCCACGTGTCAAGGTACGTGTAGCAATAA
>Ga0307417_10000255_pt1 | contig 22782 bp, 25 predicted proteins | sample SalMarWE160210MG_2_FD_202514 | JGI IMG/M metagenome (GOLD analysis project Ga0307417, IMG submission 202514) | Salt marsh sediment microbial communities from the Plum Island Ecosystem LTER, Massachusetts, United States - WE1602-10 | ecosystem: Environmental > Aquatic > Marine > Intertidal zone... | reverse complement strand
TTAGAAATGGATTATAAGGAAACTAAATTTTATATAATAATTGTATAAAAAGTATTGAAACAGATAGATCATTTTGGCGTTTTATCTATTCTGATTTTTTCCGTGTCATAAACCAGATGAGAATACCAGCGGCAAGTCCTAGTGCTAGCCCTTCTGCTAATTGAGAGGTTTCTGCCCCAACAGCGGCACCTACCCCACTACCAATTCCGATCCATAATCCAAAACGAGAACTATTTTTCATTAATCCTCTTTTATAAAATAGAGTAAATTATCTTCAACTTTATATAACATGGGAGCAATAATAATTTGCGGGTATTTTAATCTCAGTCTCTTAACTTCACTTAAAACAAAGTCAATTTCATTTCCTATTTCAAACATAGGTGCAAACTGGTTAAAGTGTTCTTCCGCTTTATTTCTTTCCCAGCCCGCCGATTTCACAAGATTTTCAATAAATAAATTTTTCCTCGCCACAAGGTTAACCATTCCGCAGTTATTATGCCCGATTAGAGCAAGCGCTTTTACTCCTCCGACTGCAATAGCATAAGAAACCTTAAATTCGCTGTAGCGAAGATTTGCCCCCCCTGTTCTTATAATAAACGAAAAATTATCCGGAATATGCAGGTGTTTCCTGTTATCCATACACATTCCAACCAAAAGCTGCGCGGAACTGTATGTATCGAATTCTTTATTCAGATTGTGATATTCTACAAGTTTACAGATAGGTGTTTCTTTGTATTTATCAGGTATATCGTTATAATCATTAATTGTTATTAGTCTTTCCATTCGAATTTTTGTGTTTTTGAGAAGTTATTTCATAAAGATAGTTAATATTCCTTAAAATCAGCAAACACATAGGCAAAAATTTTCCTGGAGTCAGGAAATACAGAGTTTAATAAATTATCCATTTAACATATAAAATGACCGCCGATGTTAAATTGCTGTGTTTTAAGCATAAATTGGCCTATTCTTTAACTCACTAAAATAGTTAGTAATCTATTGTAACAATTCAATTTTTAATTTCGTCTTTATAACAAGAGATGCTTGAAGCAATAAAATACGAAGTACTTGTAAAACAATACAGGAATAATATCTTCAATTATGCTCTTTACATGATGAAGAACGGGATGGACGCTGATGATGTTACACAGGAAGTACTTATCAGGATTTGGAATAACATTGGAAGTTTCAATATAAAAGCGGCGAAATCCTGGATAATGAAAACCACACATAATCTATGTATTGATTATTTAAGAAAAAAACAGAATTCATTAAAAAGAGAAATAAATTTAGATAGTAATATGAGCATATCTACGACAGGAACCTTAACGGATACGGAAGTAAGAGTCAGGAAAGAATTTCTAAAGAACAAAATACAAGAAGGAATTGACAATCTGCCGCAAAATCTTAAAAGTGTTTTTGTCCTTTATGAATTACAGGGATTTAAATACCAGGAGATAAGCGAGACGTTAAGTATGTCTTTAAACAGTGTTAAAGTTTATTTGCTGAGAGCAAGAAAAAAATTGCAGGAAGATTTAAGAGAATACAAGAATGAAAACGACTGAAAAAATCAGTGATGAACATCTGGATAAAATAATTGCAGTTGCTTACGGCGATGCTGGATTTGTTGATAAATTGGAAATATATTTTGATGCTTTCAGGAATCCTGATATTAAAAAGATATTGAACGAATATAGAGAAACAGCGCGGGAAGTACATTTGATAACTCCGGAGGAGTTTGATGGAAGAGTTCCTGTGAATAATCCGAAGATAAGTGGGTGGTTATTAAGTTACATAGATATGTTCTTCAGGAGGCCGATTCTTTCGACAGCGGCGGCACTAATGATAACAGCAGGTGTTGCGGGTTATATCATAATAAATAGTAACGGTAATCCAACAGGCAGGTATTCAAAGGCCGAACTTATTCTGGCAGAAAAGCAAGCAAGGGAATCGTTTGCAATAGTAACATCAATAATGTCTGAAACAGAAGGCAAACTAAAGAATGATGTATTCAATGAGAAAATAAATAAACCAATCAGCAAGACTATAACAATTGTAAATACATATTTATAAAGGAGAAAAAAATGAAAAAGTTAATGGGGTTATTCCTTACCATAATTTTGTTCTCGGCATTTACTGCTTATCCGCAGGACAAAACAGATTACTCAAAATTTCCTGGTTATGTAGATTTTGGGTCTATGTCAAAATTTATGAGCGGCGATAATGTAACCGAAATAAATCTTGATGCTAATTTATTGAAAATGCTTTCAAAGATGGGCGCAGAAAAAAATAAAGATTTTCAAGATGTAGTCGGCGGACTTAAGCTTATAAAAGTTAATTCATTCGGACTGGATGCTGCGAATGAGCAGGAAGTAAAGGATAAGGTCAGTGCCATAGATCAGTCACTGATGAGTAAAAACTGGCAGAGAATAATAAAAGTAAAAGAACATGGAGAGTACACAAACGTTTATGTCCTGCCGTCCAACGATTATGAAAATTTCCTGGGCCTCTGTGTTACTTCCATTGATGCAAAAGGTAAGAAAGATAAAGGAAAACCAGAAGCCACTTTTGTAAATATTGTTGGTAATATTAATATGTCGCAGCTTGGAAAGCTGGGTGATAAGTTTAATATTCCGGCACTCGAAAAAATGAAGAAAGATAAGGGAGAAAAAGAAAAGAGTGATAAGAAATAAAACCTGCTATTAATTATTCGTATTTTTAATTGGGCGCCTCTCGGGCGCCCTTTTATTAAGCGATTATATAAGCAATTTTAGATATCAGTTTTTACATAAATATAATTGTCTTTTGCTTTTTGTAATAATCTGATATTCTTTTCGTTTTTTACCTACCGAATGTAAACGAACTGCCTTTGTATTCAGGTTTGTCAGTCATAGTGCAGGATGCTTTGTCTCCCTTTACATCCAGCACCATTAATTTCGGAACCTTAGCAGAGTAGGGAGTCCAGGTTCCGCCATCCTTTCCATTGGGATTACCGTACTTAGCAAAGTTTGTCCAGTAATTTACCATTTGATTGCTCAATGCATTGTCGCCTGCCGTAAAAGGTCGCCAGCTGTGTGAAAATGAATGGAAGATATACCACAGATCTGAAGAGTGGAAAGCTCCGCTGCTATCACCAGGCAACTGGCGGGCAAACAAATATGCGTAAGCGGGCTTGCTGCTCTGTTCAGCACGGAGAGCACAGAAATCCTCAACGGCTTTCGTCATATCAAACAGATCGTTGGCTGTGTATCCAAACATATAAGGGATGTCTGCAATCTTGCCGGCTTTTGCTTCGTCGCTGAAAGTACCATCCATAAAATAATGATCAATAACAGGGCCCCAGAAAATATGTTTTTTAGTTGCAGCCGAGTATTCTTTTGACATTTTCAGAAGCTCATCGAAAGAGAGTGCACGCATTTCCTTTAACGTTGTTTTCTTAAAATAGTCCATCATTTTCTTGTTTGCCATTTGGGCAGTGTCGAGATTGTTATTGCCCAGACGAAAGCTGCCCAGGCCGCCGCCGCTCATGCTTATTGCATGGCTAACCAAATCCTTTGACAATGGTGAAGCGCATAATGACTGAACGCTGCCGGCTCCAGCGCTCTGACCGAATATTGTTATGTTATTGGGATCGCCGCCAAATTGTTCGATATTATTATGAATCCATTTAAGTGCTGCAACCTGATCTAATAAACCATAATTGCCTGATACACCATGGGGGCTCTCAGCCGACAAAAGCGGGTGTGAGAAAAAACCCATAATGCCGAGACGATATGTTACCGATACTAAAATAACACCATGTGAAGCCCAGTCTTCTCCACCATCCATTTCGGGTTCAAAGGCAAAACCTTCGCGATAACCGCCGCCGTGTATCCACATAGCAACAGGAAGGTTCTTATCAATTTGGCCTGCAGAGGGAGTCCATACATTTAAATAAAGACAGTTCTCGCTAAATGGAACTGAACCGCTCGCTCGCCACTCCTTTCCGTAAAAACTATTGGGATCCCAGGTAACTTGCGATGCAGCATCACCGTATTTATCTGCTACTTTTACGCCATCCCACGGTACAACAGGTTGTGGCTCTTTCCAGCGTAAGTCGCCTACTGGAGGTGCCGCAAAAGGAATACCTTTATATGCAATAATTCCCTTAGTTGCTGTCTGCACACCTTTTACCTTTCCACCGTCAATAGTTAATACAGGATTCGAATCCTGTTTATTGCACGAAATCAATACTGATAACGTGCAAATCGATAGAAACAAGAAGAAGTTTTTCATAAAACACCCGTTGTTTGATTATAGATAAGATATTTACTTTGTGTAAAGGTCAACGTTTGTGAATAATAATTGTTTTATTATTCTAATAATAAGATATACATACCAAAGTTCATATTTTTTTGTGGAAACCTGCTTGCCGGCGGTGTATTTTTATTTATTGAGAAAACAAATTTAACTTTTAAATAATTTTCTCTTTGTAGTTTCTTTATTTAAATAAGCTGATTTTGTTATCTGACTTAAAACTATCATTGCTGATCCGGCTATAACAAGTGGTACCCAGACACTTACTATTTTGTCCGCCTTTTCAAAATTTGCTATCATATATCCAAAGCTTACTATCAAAAGTAATGAACCAAAATAAAATATTATTTTTACAAAAGACAATAATTTTTGATTGTTTTTGTTCATCGTTTCAGTTTTTCTTAGAAGTCCTTTTGTCAACATAGATTTATTCTCCTGACTTTTTACTTATTAAAGAGGTTATACAACTAACTAATTCCTATATGTTATTTTCAAGAGTTTAGAAGAACTGCTAAATTTCTTTACTTCATCTTTAATGTTTACCTTATTAAAAAGATCGCCTCCCATTGTTCTCGTCTGGATAATTGTATATGCTGATCTTTTACCACCTTTGTTGATTTCAGGGTACTTTTTCATAAGCATATTTATTCTAAACTTAGTAACATCATGAATATAATCTTTATACGTATTTGGAAATATTTTTGACAATTCTAATAGACCATTAAATATAAGATCATATATATATTGTGCGTATTCAAGGGTTTTCTTTTCAGTTGGAATATGACCGCTATGAATTATTTTGTTCCTAAATTCTATCCACTTATCATTTTGTATCTGAGGTAATTTTTTAGTTTTATTAACATAAAGAGATAAATATGCGAAAATTGTCTCTCGGATTGTCGGGAAATATATTTCCAATATTTTTCAAGAGTTTCTTCACTTATATTTTGAGCAATTAAGAATATCCTTATCATAAATTCATAAAATCGCTCAAGTGCTGTTACAAAATTTGCAAAGGCTTCTCTTGTGTAGCCATCACAAAGAGATCTAATGCCGAGGTCGTATAAAATTTGGAATATTTCTTCTGCTGTAAATGTCCATTGTGTGTGATTATTAGAGCATCTAAATGAATATACCCCTTCATCATTGAGTTCAACCAATGTTACGTCTTGAGGATTAAAATCATATTTTTCATTTTTGCGATCAGCTTCCTCAAGGCAATGATTACAAAATTTAGTTAATAGTATTTTCATATTAATTGTTGTATAACCATTAATTATACTGCCAAAATTCTGTATAACATTCCGGCAGCAAGAATGTTATATTCCTACTAAAACCCTTAATATTTAAATTATTCAACGCTTTTGGTAGCATAACATGCTTGATATTCAAGAATGTTATCCGGCAGGTTTTTAATACGTATATATAAATGGTAGCTATCATTATCGGCTTATGTCCGTCAGCAGTAATGTAATTCTCATCTGATTTTAAGGTTTGTGACCCCGGTATGGTCCCCTAAAATTAGTTATGAAAGTTATCGCTTGTTTAATTTAGTAAAAAAAATTAAATAAACAATCTGAAAATCAAATATTGGCCTAATTTCAACTTTAAAGTACTAATGCTAACAGTCATTCTGAACCTGCCTGACCGGCAGGCGGGTTTATTTCAGAATCTAATAAATTATGAGAGATCCCGAAACAAGTTCGGGATGACATTGGTTAATTACAGTGAAATTTTACCAGTATTGATGTACCAAACCACGGACGTACTTATCGTAAATATTTTTCACATCTGCCATAGTTTTTTCGGAAAGCTCCGGTAAATCCGCAGCGCTTATATTCTCACTCGCTTGTGCCGGACGCTTTGCACCGGGAATTGTGCAGGTAACTTCATCGAACATTAAAATCCAGCGCAGTGCAAACTGCACCAGACTCATTCCCGGCGGACAAACAGCTTTTAGTTTTTCAACTACTTCAAGCCCGGTTTTATAATCAACACCTGAAAAAGTTTCACCCCGGTCAAATGCTTCTCCCTTACGATTAAATGTGCGGTGATCATCAGAAGAGAAAGTCGAGTCAGGTTTAAGTTTTCCCGTCAGCATACCCGAACCTAGGGGAACACGCACTATAATTCCAACTTTTCTTTTACGTGCCTGTTCAAAGAATAATTCCGACGGGCGATGCCTGAACATATTAAAAATTATTTGCACCGATTGAACATCCGGATATTCAATTGCTTTAAGCGCTTCTTCAACTCTTTCAACGCTTACCCCGTAATAGCGTATTTTACCTGCTTTAACAAGATCGTCCATTATTCCGAAAACTTCAGGCATATAATAGACGTCCGTCGGGGGACAGTGCAACTGAACAAGATCGAGAGTTTCTCTTCCAAGGTTTTTAAGGCTTCGTTCAATGAAGGCTGTAAGATTTTCACGGTTATAACCTGCTGCCGTGTGCGGATTTAATCTTCGCCCCGCTTTTGTGGCTATGTAAATATTTTCTTTGTGTTCACTTGATAGTTGTTTCAGCAGGCGTTCGCTTTTGCCGTCTCCGTAAACATCAGCGGTATCAAAAAAGTTAACCCCCATTTCAATTGCTTTATGTAAAGCTGCCATTGATTCTTTGTCATCAACTTCTCCCCACGTTCCTCCGATTGCCCACGCTCCGAAGCTAACGCGGGAAATTTTCCAGCCTGTACGTCCTAATTCTTTATATTGCAAAATATTTTCCTTTTAAGTTTTTGTTATAATTTAATTAATCATCTGATAAATACCAACAAAAGGAGATTTTCCAGGGCTTCTTATTTGATGTCCTTTTTAAAGCACACACTGTTTTCCATTCCGACATATTGTCCGTAGTTTGGAATAATTTTGTACTCGTTTCGTTTATAGAGAGAAATTGCTTCCGGCTGTTTCTTACCGGTTTCTAATATGCACTTTTTATAAGAAAGTTCGTGCGCCCATTTTTCCAGTTCTATCAGAATTTTAGTCGCAATTCTTTTTCCTCTTTCTTCCGACAATGTGTACATTCGCTTAATTTCCATTGTGCCCGGGCTGTATTCTTTTATTGCACCACATCCAACCGGTTTACTGTTGTCGTAAGCAATAACCACATATTTGATATTATCAATTCTATTGTATTGCGCATAAAATGAATGCTCCTTCCCATCTCTTATTGCCAAATCAGCATCAAGAAGTTTGACTAGTTCAACGAAGTCTGTGTTTTCAGAGTTTGTTCTTAATAAATTTATCATTTAGTTTTTTCTTAATTCAATGTGAAACCCCTGGAAAGCTTATCTATTGTGACTTTAAACTCTCCAGGTTCGACTATCCTTTTATTATTCCTGCCGATGAAAGACAAATCATTTTGAGTTATAACAAATTTTACGATTTTACTTTCCTCCGGGTTTAAATAAATCTTTTCGAATCCTTTTAATTGTTTATTAGGTCTTGAAACAGAACCATACAGATCACTAATATAAAGTTGAACCACTTCTTTGCCGGGCAGATTGCCTGTGTTTTTAACGGTTACAGAAACATTTAGTGAATCATTTTTATTTATCCGGCTTTTATCAAATGTCAGGTTACTATATGCGAAAGTTGTATAACTTAAACCGTAACCGATATTCCATTGAGGGTTAAATGTGTTTGTTCCGAAATTTTCCATCGGTTTATAATCATAATGTACTATGTCGTTGGGGTAGCGGGGATATGTTATCGGTAATTTGCCGGATGGATTCGTATCGCCGAAAAGAACATCCGCAATTGCATTACCACCTTCCATTCCCGGTAAAAAGCCTAAAAGAATTGCGCCTGCTTCAGATTCTATTTTTGAAATTACTCTGGGTCTTCCTTCAAGCATAACCAGTATAATTGGTTTACCTGTCTTGATTAGTTTTGATGCTAAACTCAATTGTGCTTCATCAAGTGTTAAGTCATCAATATTTCCGGGAGTTTCACAATATGCTTTTTCACCCAGTACTATAATTATTGCATCGACATTTTTTGCTGCATTAACTGCCGAGTCAGAATTTATATCGGTATCAAATGAACTACCTTCAACATAACTGACATTTCTCTTACCAATTTTTTGTTCAATAGCTTCCAAAACTGTGTTTTTATTTTTAGGATAAGCTGCTTCATCATCACCCTGCCAGGTAATTGTCCAGCCGCTATTTAAGCATGATAACATATTTGCTGCAGGGCCTGTAACTAGAACCTTTATATTTTTTTTAAGCGGCAATAAATTATTTTGGTTTTTTACGAGCACAAGAGACTCTCTCGCGGCTTGTAAATTAATTTTTGTTGATTCACTATCGGCAACCATCGATTTCATTGTTGTATCGGGATAAGGGTTGTCAAATATTCCCGTAAGAAATTTTACTCTTAAAATTCTTGAGACCGCATCATCGATTCTCGACATCGGAACGCTTCCTTCTTTCGCAAGCTGAAGTAGTAAATTATAAAAACTGTAATCGAGCGGAACCATGCTCATATCCACTCCTGCCATAACAGCCATTTTAACTGCTTCTTTTTCAGAAGAAGCGACCCTGTCTCTTTCATATAAATTCTTTATATCGGCCCAGTCAGAAACAACAAACCCCTTAAAGCCATATTCTTTTTTTAATACTTCAGTTAGCAGGTGATAATCGGAATGAGCCGGAATACCGTTTACCTCGGAGGAATTAACCATTACTGTTAATGCGCCTGCTTTAATTCCTGCTTCAAAAGGAGGAAGAAAATATTCTTTCATCATTCTTTCAGGAATCCACGCGGGAGTTCTGTCTTTTCCATTCAACGGAAATCCGTAACCGACATAATGTTTCAGGCAAACGGCTAATTTGTTTTTAGCAGAAGGATCGTTTCCCTGCGCTCCTTCGATGTAACTTATTCCCATCTGCTGCGCCATATAGGTATCTTCCCCATAAGTTTCCCACAACCTTGACCAGAGAGGGTTTCTTCCCATGTTTAGAACAGGATAAAAATTCCAGGGGATTCCACAAGCCTTAACTTCGAAAGATGTTATTTCACCTTCTTTATTAACCAGATCACGATTCCAGGTAGCGGCAATATTGATAGGCTGAGGAAATATAGTCGCGTCTTTTGTGTAATTAGCTCCGTGAATAGCATCGATGCCGTAAAGCACGGGAATTTTTAACCTCGTTTCTTTTGTAGCAATATCCTGAATTTCGGTTATTAAACTATCCCACTGACCGGAACTCAATGCGATATCATATACATTTAAGATCGATCCCACGTGATATTTTACTATAGCTTCTTTCAGCTTATCATAGTCAGGTTCGAATCGCTGTGAGTTGGTCCCTCTCTTTTTCGTGACAACCTGGAGAGATACCTGTGTCATCTGCCCGACTTTTTCTTCAAGCGTCATCTTATAAATAAGCGCCTTAACCTTTTTATCAATTAAATTCTCTTTTGAATTTTCTGATCTTTTTTGATTATGGCTAAACGGTAAAATGAAAAAGAGAAGTGCGGTGGTGAGAGAAAAGAAATAATTCATATAAATCCCGCAATAATTATATTCGGTTATCTACAAGAAAATCTTTTACATTCACAAATTAAATAATATCCTGATTATTTACAGTTGTTTAGCTAAATGAAGGTTAAAATCCTGCAGGCAATTCCGGAATGCTTGCTGATGTTCATAACCAGTAGAACGTCTATTTTATCGAAGGTAAATTGGTACGACTAACTGCCCTTTTTAACAAAATTATCTAACCTTTCTTTTTCTTTCTTCGGGCTAATGCTTTCGAGCAGTTTCGAGAAATCCACCACGTATTTCAATAATATTTCCACAAATATAAATTTTTTGAATCGGTTAATACGACAAAATCATTTCTGCCTGAAAATTCATTAACAATTGGTTTTTCACTTCCTAAATCAAGTGTCTTAAACTTTTTTACTAAACTATAATCATCCCCCAATAACCAAAGATCTATCTTTACATCGTAGGGTGTATCCAGCCAAGTAATTTTGTCAGTGGAATTATAAGCGGATAATATTGAGCCGGTATTGTTTATATTGGCTTTATATACTTCATTGCAACGACCATAATTTAAATCATTCTCAATTGTACCGACAGAATGCTTTTGTTTAAAATCATAGAAATTAAGAGATTTATCCCAACCATAAAAAACCACACTATTGTTAACAAGATGTGCAACTACGGATGTTATCCATCCAACTTTATATACAAGCTCCCAATTATCTGTACTGTAGATTGTAAAATATTGAGCAGTTGAAGCATTCGAGTTAATTATATATTTGTCATCTTCACTAAATTTAATTTCAAAAGAGTTCAATGATGACAGCATTGGATTTCTTTTAACAGTTGGAGATGAATTTGCATCGATTTTGCACCGATACAAATTAACGGCCAAAACAATAAGATTATCACCCTGGTGGTTAAAAGTCATGTATGAAACTCTTCTATTATATTCATTATCCAGTATGAAACTTTTAAATAGAGTTCCGTCGCTTAGTCTAAAAATTTTTATTAATGCCCTTTGATTATTAGTTGAATAATCTGGTAAGGCAATATAATCGCTACTTAGGGCGTAGGCACTCTCAGGGAAATTAAAAAGCTCTTTACCGTCTGATGTATTTAATACAGTTATTTCTCCATTTTTTTTCACTGCAACATATTCACCATTTGGACTCAAACGGAAATCGCTTACGTTATCAGCTAGTTTAATTTTTTCAGTATATGGTTCATTAACTATATTTGCAGTATTATTTGTGATTGTATTTTTCATTCGTACACGATATATATAGCTATTACTTGTCACAGCATTTGAATCTATAAAGGAAGTAACATTGTGACCGACCTCCCCGATCTTAATAAAATTTTTATTATTATTAAGGGCCCTTTCAATAATATACCCGTTTTCATAATCGCTATTGTTTTGCCATTCTAATTTTATAGTATTTTGCGATAAAATAGTTATCTTCAAGTTCGATGGTGCTTCACCCTGAAATAATACTGCGTTCGGATCATTAACATTATTAAAATCAGGAGCAACTGCTTCCTTACAGCCATTTAGTATCAAAACAGATAACAACAAGAATAAGCAGGACTTTTTAACACTATTTAAAAATTCCATTGTATTCCCACCTTTATTTTTTGGTATCCGATTTCATTTTTCATGTAATAATGACTATCCTGTTTATAATAATGCATAGCTCCTAGATTGCCACTAAATAACACTGCATCAAACAAATTATATAAGTAGATCCCAACTAAAGTACCCAGAGCAAGATTTTTTAATGTTGAAGCTGTATTTGTTTTGTCATAAGCAGTTTGCATCATAGAATGATAATAGCTTGCTTCTTCCTCAGTTTCTGCGGCAGAATATTTTTCCTGAAACGAATTAAACTCATCCGTTTTCCTATTATAATTATTTATAGCTAATGCTGTTATACATCCACTGGCGATGGTAGAAAGTAATATTAAAGTCCCTTTCAAATAAAATTTACCATATATTTGACCTAAGCCTGGCACAACTGAAGAATATAGAAGAGGTTTAAATGAAAATTCATCAGAATTAAAAGAAATATCATAGTGATTACCAGAATTCACATCAATGTCATCAGAGATCCTTTTGTTTGATTTGGCATCAACCAGTTGTATCTCATGATTCCCAATTGGGAGTTTATAATTTGCTAAGTTGTAACTATTTAAAAGTTTTCCATCAAGATAAAGATTTTGATGAGCTGAAATATTGTTAAAGGATAGTGATCCAAATAAACTACTTAAAGTTACATTCATCTTTTTCATCGTGTGAGTAATTTCAATAAACTTTTCCCAAATTATATAATTTTCCTTTTTAATTTTAATGTTATAGGCACCAGTTTTTACTTTGTATTCATTTAAGGGGGTTTTCCCAATCAATGAATCATTTAAGTAAACCTTAGCCCCCGGAGGATTTGTGTACAGAGTTAATAGTCCATAGTCACCTTGCAATATGGCATATATCTGGTCACTTGAATCCTTTTCCATATAATAAAGAATACTCAACCAGCTTTTTAAGGAATCATTTTTTAGTTTAATTGATTGATATCCCTCTTTAACATTTAAAATCTCAAGAGGAGTTTTGCCGTACAACTTACCATTAATATAAACGTCGGCACTATCTGGTTTTGATCGTATTACTAGAGTAGATTGAGCTTCAGTTTTTATCATTAGAAAAAAGCAACAAAAAATAATTATTTTTCCTTTCATTATTATTTCCCTGTATAACTTGACTTTTTATTTAAACAATAACGTAATTTTTATAATAGTCAGAATTCTATTTGGATTTTTTAAATGTAGTGTTTATATGATCCCCGCAACCGTTTGTGTGGTGGTTTTACGTCATCAAATTACTAAAAAAAGAATTATTTGTAAAACATTATTTTTGCTTTCTCAAACCCGGTACCCTAAACCATACTATAATTGAAAAAGACAATGTTACGATTGCTCCTATAAGCACGGCAGTAGATTCTGTAAATTTTTCAGCAAGCACACCCATCAGCAAAGCCCCAATGGGCAAAAATCCGAAAAAGGTAAAACTGTAAACTCCCATTATTCTGCCGCGCAGATAATCAGGCACCAACCTTTGCACAAGAGCATTTGCGAGATTAAAAATAAGTATTATCGAAAAGCCTATGAAAAATAGTAACACAAGTGTAATGGGAAGTAATTCCAGAAAAGAAAATACTATTAATAAGATAGGGAACAGGAGACTCCCGATGGTCAGAAGCTTTCCTGTGAAAGCGAATCTGCCGAGAGAGGCGATAAAAAGTGCGCTTGTTAGTGCGCCAAACCCCCTTGCTGATTGTAAAAATCCGTTTGTCGCTGCGTCTCCGTGCATAATTTTTACAGCCCATGCGGGCAGTAGAGTAAGGTATGAAATTCCGAAGATGCTTATCACTCCGACTAGGCTTATTAAAGTTAGTACTGTTTTTTCCGAATAAATATATTTAAAGCCTTCTTTCAGATCAGTAAATGCTGAAGTTTTGCTTTCTAATTTCACGAACGGTTCAAGCTTCATGAATTTAAGTGCAGCAATTACACCGATAAATGAAATTGCGTTAATTGTAAAACACCACCCCGGTCCGAATAACGCGTAAGTAATTCCCGCAATTGCTGGACCAACAGCGGTTGCTGTGTTAAATATTGTTGAGTTTAACGCGATCGCGTTTGTGAGATCTTCCCTGTTTACAAGTTCAAGCACAAAGGCTTGCCGTGCGGGTGCATCGAATGAATTTGCGACACCCAGTAAAAATGCAAGACCTATTATATGCCATGGCTGAATTAATCCTGTAAAAGTAAGAACAGCCAGAACAGATGCCAACAACATCATAAAAGATTGTGTTATCATCAAAACAGTTCTTTTGGGAAATCGGTCCGCTACAACACCGGCGTACATCATAAATAACCAGGCGGGAGCTCCCATTGCAAAGCCTACGTAGCCGAGATAAATAGGGGAGTGCGTTAATTCGTAAATCAAAAATCCTTCCGCCGTTCGCTGCATCCACGTACCGAAAAGGGAAAGCATTTGTCCGCGGAACCACAATTTATAATTAGGATGTCTTAGTGCGGTAAAGGTTTTCTTCCAGCTTACCTGTTTTTTTATGCCAGCAACGAAGTATTGGAATTTGGATTGTCCCGGCGGGGCGGGAACGGGGGAGTTATTTAAAGGAATCTGATTTTTATCCATCAATCACGGCATAATTCAAAAAAGAAATCGTGAGAGTTAATGCAGTAAAATTAATCCTAAACATTAGTAAAAACAATTTTTAACCAATCTCACTTTCGCTTCCCCTTCTCTTAACAAAAGAAGAAGGAAACAGGTGGGTTGGGTTACTTTAAATCTTTCCCTCAAGATAGGCCAGCCTTTTCTTTTCGGGAAATTTCTCAATTGCATATCGCAGCATTGTTCTGGGCATTTTTTTATAATGCTTTTTCAAAAACCCTTCTTCGGTTTTCATATCCCGTTTCCCGATTTCTCTTAACATCCAGCCAGCAGCCTTATGAATGAGATCGTGTTCATCATTCAATAATATTTTAGCAATTTTTAGTGAATCCCGGAATTGTTTATCTCTTATAAACCAAAAGGTTGCGAGAATAGAAATTCTTCTTTCCCATAAATTTTCTGAAACTGCAAATTTGAATAATATTTTTCTGTTTCGGTTCAAAAGATGTTTGCCAAGAATCTTCGGTGCCGTTAGGTCAACAAGATCCCAGTTATTGATGTGTTTTGTGTTATCCAGATAAAATTTTACAATTCCTTCTTTTGACTTTTCGTTACTCTTCGAATACCTGTCCACTAGAATTAGTAAAGCACACAATCTTTCTTCGTGGAATTTAGATTCGAGAGCTTTCTGAATTTCTTCAAAAGTTAAGTCTTTGCTGTTTTTAGCTATTTCTCTAATTTGCGGGACTTTTAAGCCTAAAAACTTATCTCCTTCGCCGTATTCTCCTTTAGCTGTTTTGAAGAACCATTGTAAGGTCTCGGCGGTTCTTTTGTTACCGGCTTTTTTTAGTTGTTGTCTGAATGTTTTTAACGGCATAAGCTGTTCCTTGCCCGATATTGTGATAAGCCTCCGGATTAAATGAAACATAAATCATTTTCCGGTGAACCTAAAATAACTAAAAAAATATTATGTAATTTTTTATAAAAAGGCGGGTGTTTTATTTTTCTTTACTTTTCCACTTTATAAACATAGCTCCAACAGCGGAACCGTATGCCATGCTGATATAAGGATTACTTGTAATAGGACAGTGGCCGGAAACACAGCCGACGTAGTGATAATAAAGATACCCGGCTGTCCCACCCAGAAATACAGGTAGAAGCATTTTGCCAATCAGGAGAACTTTTCTTTTAGGCGTTAAGTTTTTGAAATCTTTAAACATAGAGGCAAATTCGTTTTTTAAGTTTTGTGAAATAGTTAGATAACTTAAGATAGAAAAGGATTCAGGTGAAAATTTGCGATTTTAGTCTTCGGAATATATTAACAAATATTTAATACATTTGGGGAATTATTCACTTAAATTTAGTGTATTAATATTATTCAAAGAATGGAAATGGTATAAAATGAAAAAATTGAATATTCTTTTGTTTGTTTTTTTATCATTAGCAGGCTTTAGCTTTTTAAAAGCACAATCAACAACGCCGGAACCAAAGTTGGTGGTTGGAATTGTTATTGACCAGATGCGTTATGATTATTTATATAGATTTGAATCATTATATGGTGAAAACGGGTTGAAGAAGTTAATGAATAAAGGCAGTAATTTTACTTTTGCACATTACAATTATGTTCCGACTTATACGGGTCCGGGCCATACTTCAATTTATACAGGTACGACACCGTATTTTCACGGAATTATTGCAAATGATTGGTATGACAGGAAAACCGGGAGGTCAATCTATTGCACTTCAGATCACACTGTAAAAACTGTTGGGGGTAACGATGATAGTGGTGAAGAATCTCCCAAAAGGCTTTTATCGACGACGATTACTGATCAACTGAAACTTGCTACTAACGGAAAGTCAAAAGTGATAGCGATTTCAATTAAGGATCGCGCATCAATTCTTCCCGGCGGGCATTATCCTGATGCTGCATACTGGTATGATCCGGACAATGGTTCTTTTATTTCTTCAACATATTATATGAAAGCTCTTCCTGATTGGGCGAAAGCGTTCAATGGGAAAAGATTAGTTGATAAATATATGTCGTCAGGGTGGTATCTTTCTTATCCTCTTGAGAAATATGAAATGAATCTTCCTGATAAGCAACCTTTTGAAAGAGATTTATTTTCTGAACATAAAAGTACATTTCCTCATCTGTTTAATAATTTAGATACAGAAAAAAAATATGATCTTATCAGATCAACTCCTTACGGAAACGATATCCTGAATGATTTTGCAAAAGCAGTTCTGAAAAATGAAAATTTGGGAAAGCATAATTACACAGATTTTTTGGCGATCAGTTATTCATCTACGGATTATATTGGGCATGAGTACGGCCCTAATTCAGTTGAAGTTGAAGATACTTATGTTAAACTTGATTCGCTTGTTGCTGATTTATTGAGCGCACTTAACAAGCAGGTTGGAAGGGGGAACTACGTTTTATTTTTTACTGCCGATCATGCTGTAGCAGAGAGTCCTTATTTCCTCAAAGAAAGAAATATTCCGGCGGGTTGGTTTCATCCTGCAATGATGAAAGATTCATTACAGAAGTTTACAAGAAATACTTTTAATGATCCGGGAGTTTTTGAAGATTTGTCTAACAAACAAATCTTTCTGAATTATAAAGTTATAAAATCACTCAAGCTGAACCTTACTGATGTAAGAAGAGCCTATGCCGATTATTTAAGACAAACTTTTCCTCTGATTTCCCAGATTTACACGAGAGATGATCTTGAAAAATTAACAGCTTACAGAACTTCTCCCAATTTAGTTTTAAATGGATTTAATCCCGCCCGTTCCGGTGATGTCGCTTTTGAACTTCAACCAGCATATCAGTATAGCAGCGGAGGAGAGGCGACAACGCACGGTTCTATCTATAATTATGATACGCACGTTCCATTAATTTTTTACGGATGGCATGTACCTACACAGACAGTGAACACTCCCGTTTATACTGTTGATATTGCCCCAACTATTGCGGACTTGTTAAAAATTCAGGAACCAAGTGCGAGTATGGGAATTCCTATAATTAAGTGAAGATGGTTGGAAATAAGCGGGTGAGTATAGGGTTATTTATTATTGTGTAGAGTGTTATATATCTCAATGCGTTTTTCTATTTGAAGTTTATGATGATCAAAATGGCTTTGTAGAAAATTCAGTGTCTGTGATAAATTCATCCACCCTACGATTGGATGCTTAAATATCGCTCTGTCAGAATACTGTTCTGGAAAATTATCAAGATATTCTTTAAGTGAGGATCGGATAGTTCCCCATTTTTTCATTAATTCTGCGAAATCGTATTCTTCAGGCATATTTGCTACCAGTGGCGGAGCTTTGAACTTTATTTTTGATTTAAGCGCAAAATTTAAAGAAGCATCTCTGATAATTCCAGCAAAGCTGCTCCTTTTTAAATTGTCTTTTTGTTGTAAATTTTTATTCAGAGAAAGAAGAGTTAACTGCTCGGATTTAATAACATGAAAACATACCTGTAGCGGCGACCACGTTTTTTCATCAACTTTAAAGGTTAAGGCTTGTTTACTCTGTATTTCTAAGAGTGAAACAAGATCGATTCTGGAGCTTTCCAGCTTGTGAAATTTAATTTTTAAATTATTCAACTTGATAAAGTTAATTGTTATCGATTTTTATTAATTTCTTTTCTTCGTTTTTACCGGGTTGTAGGATTGTCATTACATTTTTCTTTATACTGAATGTGAACTTAATAGTAGGTGACCTTTCAAGGTTCAATGTCAATGAGTTTCCTGAAATTGTATAAGTGCCGTTTATTGATCGGACAATTAAGTCTACTAAAACCTGATTATCACTGCTGAATTCCTGTATAGCTTTATATCCGTTAAAATTTTGCGAAAGCCATTTCCCGAATATTCCACTGCCTAAAGTCCTTTTACCGAGCTTGACGGATTTAATAAGTATATTTTTACCCCGGTGCATGTTTGTTTGGTATAAAGTATCTCCCTCTATTTTAATAATACTTGTATCCACTTCAGTGGCACTCTTTTTCGGATCATTGAAATATGTTATTAAATAATTTTTATGCAAAAAAAATGTACCACTAATAATAGCACCTATGTCATATTCCAATGTGCCATTAGCATGAAAAGTAATCATTGTTTTTGATCTCTCGCCTTTAGGCACAATGGTTGACCATTTTCCGATTAATTCTTTAACCGACTTTCTTGTTTTCTTTTGCGGAGATGCAAAAGTTGTCAGCAATAAAACCGATAATACAATTGAAAAGATTCTTCTTAAGCCCATAATAAAATATAGTTGTTAAAATTAATTGCTTTGATTGGTGCGTTAAATATACCATAAATAAGACACATCATTCAAGCCGAACATATCGTATAAAGCTATTTAATTAAAATATTTTCTTTACTAAGTTTATCACATCGTCTATTGGAATCTGTAATCCCGGTCCGGTATACGGATTTAGTTCATGTTCAGATCCTTTGGGAAAATGTTTCAGTATATATTTATGCAGTTCATCATTTATTCTTTTAATTAATGTCTCTCTGCTGAATTTCTTGTATGCTAAAGCCTTTGCCTCTTGTTTTAAAACCATAGAAGCATATTGTGGATTTCTGATCAGGAATGTGTCCAAAAGTGTTTTTGCGAATTCAAGGTATTGATCATTGTTAACCTGTTTTGAAGCATCTATTTTAACAGTATCCTCTATTTCAATTAAAGTATCCACAGATACCATCTGATTTTGCATTATAATTTTTTCGAGGTTCTTTTCTTTAATGGGGAGGTGTTTTTCCCTTTTTACATTTTGGAGTTGTTTTATCAAGGGGGTCTCAGAGAATTTAATTGTTGAGTATTCGGGTATACTTATCAAGAAGCTTCCGAATTTAATAATTGCGAAAATCACCAATACTACTAGATGAAGAATGAATGAAACTATAAATGAAGTTCCGATACGACTTTTTTCTGTATTCTTAGATTTCTTCAAAACATTTTGCAGAAATTTCAATGTTTGTAATATAACTCAAATATTTATATGACGAAGTGCATTTTCTGTTTCGGAAGAAATGAGCATCTATTCGCTGTTTGGGGGCTTTCCGTTCAGTTGGTATGATTTCTTATTATATCCAGTCCGGATCTTTTACAGTTTTTTCATTTTCAACATCTCCGGTATTTAACGTTGTTTTGGGTTCAACAAGGAGTAAGTGAACTTCTTCATTCGCAACCGGTTTATGTTCAACCCCTTTAGGTATTATGATAAATTCCCCTTCCTTAATTTCAATATCTTTATCACGAAGTTTCATTATTAGGTTACCCTTTACAACCAGGAATAGTTCATCTTCTTTTTCGTGTTTGTGCCAGATAAATTCTCCCTTCAATTTTGCGAGCTTGACATGATTATCATTGAGTTCTCCGGCAATTTTAGGCTTGTAGAATTCAGTAATCAGTTTAAGTTTTTCTTGTAGATTTTTCTTTTCAATTTTCATTTTATAAACCAATTAAATATTGAAATGCCGGAATAGGGAAATACCTGTTCCGGCAAATAAAGGAATAGAAATAATTATTTTGTCTCTTTTTTTACAGTGCTCACTTTTAAAGGAACGTAAGCGGCGCAAAAACTTAAAAGGCTGGTAATTATAAGCGCTATTGCAATAATTCCTAAAATAATGGCCAGAGTGCCGCTTATAACGTTTGTAAAGTATAAAATAGCAATAACTATTGCGGCTAATACTCTGATTGACTTATCCACAGTTCCAATATTTTTTTTCATATTTTGTCCCTCTTTTTATTTTGTTGCAAAATAAAATATACTTTATAGTTATTATGTGCAACAAAATTATTTATCATTAGCTTTTTAATAGCCTATTTAGAGCTTTCTGATCCCGGAGCTGGCAGGTTACTGCTAAACATATCTCTAAATATTCTCCATTTGCCGTCCGGCATATACTTCCAGACAACGAGATATTTTCCTTTGTCCGTTGTCGAGGACTGGTTCGGCATTTGAACATTTATGCTGTAGCTCCCGGTTTCAATTGCAGCATTTCCTTCAATCTCAATTGTGTCTGTTGTCAGGCTCAGACCTGAAAACATATCCATGCCCTGCTGCCAGTAGCTCTGGATATTATCTTTACCTTTAAATTCGGGTGCATTCGGAGGAAGTAATTCTGCATCATCGGTGTAAAAAGTCATTACACCTGTTGCGTCTTTGGAATTGTATGATTTTGCAAATAGTGCATTGTTATTATCTATATCCTTTTTTACCTGCGCAGGATCATGTTTTTTAACACCACATCCTGCAACAAAAATTCCGAACGCAAAAATTATAGGAAGAAATAATTTTAAAGCCTTCATAAAGCCTCCATTTTTTGTTGAAAAAGAATAAGGATTGTTAAGGGGAAATTTCAGTAATTATTAATTTACAACCTTTATATTTGAAAACCAGAGTTTAAATTTTTTATCAGCAACATTATGAACAGTTGAAATATTTAGTCCTTTGAAAATTTTATAGCCTTCCCATGTTAAAGCTCTTCCATTTTTTTTGCCTCCGGCCCTATAAACCCATTCGTGAATTAAATTATCTTTACCTATATAAAGTTCAAAGATATCACCGGGGGTGTAGCCGCCAGCGGAAGGTGGGTACTTTACAATTAAACAATGCGCTTGTTTTTTATTGTTTATCGGGTAATGTTTCATCCCGGCATCTGTGAGTTCTGCTTTCTTGTCCCAGATAAGATGGAACGGAAACAAAAGCCAGTACTGATCATTAATAAATCTTGCATCTACAAAAGATTTTATAGTATCGCTTTTATCTACTGATCCGGTAATGTATGAATAGGTCATTGGCTTACCGTCTTTGCTTGGTCCTTTGTAGGTTACATTGTTGGTACCCGGTTCCCAGTACCAGCTTCTCGATACTGTACCCTTTTGGGTTTTTACATTAAAAGTAAAAGAGATTGATTTTACTTTTGAAAAATTTTTAACCCCGTAGGCGTTTGCAACTTTTTCAGCTAAAGAATTTTGAGTTTGTGAAAGTGAAGTGGAAGTAAAAAAAAGAGAAGTCAATAAAAATAACATCGAAAGTAAACCTGTTCTTTTTAGCATAACGGCTCCATTAAAATAAGTTCTATCATAATATTATTTTTTAAAAATTACTTTTTCTCCCTCTACTGTTTCAGGCATAAAATAGTACACAACGCCTGCTCCAACGAGATTTAATATTCCAATGGTCAAAAAAGGCAGATCGAAAAATATTACGGCAAGCAATCCTGCTATTAAGGGACCTGTCGCAATACCGAGTCCAAAACCGGTCGTAATTACACTCATTTGTCTACCCTCTCCACCTTTGACTGACAAATCAGCCGCGATTGCAAAAGCTGGTGCGGCTATTGCAGCTGCCGCAACTCCCTGCCCAAGTCTGACTAATACAAATTGAGTAAGGCTTGCAACATCACCCAATAAAATAGTTGCAGGTGCCATCAGAATTAATCCACCAATTATCAGAGGCTTTCTTCCTATAAAATCTGATAATCTGCCTAGCGGAACCTGCAAAAGCAACCTGCCCACCATCAGCATACTGAAAGCAAAACCAAATCCAAAGGCCGAAATTCCCAGCTTTGAATTAAATTCGTTTTCCAGCGTTGTTACCATTGAAAACGCAGAAGCCATTAAAAAAGTTGCAACTCCTGCACTTAAAATTCCCGGTGAAAGCAATTCTTTATCGATAATCTTGATTTTCGGCCTTTTATTATTCTTAAAATTTATTCTGACGTCATCGACCCAGATTTGCACAAGCAGCATTGCAAGTAGTATAAAACCACTGCCGACATAAAATGCTACATTAAATCCATAGCGGTCCAGGATGAAACCACCTAATAATGGGCCTGCGACAAAGCCCATCATTCTGAAAGTGCTGTAAACACCCATTGCACCGCCGCGCGTTTCTTTTTTTGTTATTGCTGCCATAAGTGACATTGAGGCAGGAATAGTGATTGCAACTGCAACACCCTGCAAGGTTCTGAGAAAAAGAAGATCAAGATATTTAGTCGCAAAAATAAAAGTGAAAGTACAAACGGCTATCATACCAAGTCCGAATTGAATTAATATTTTTCTTCTGCCTAGGTGATCGGAAAGAGCTCCCATTACAGGCTGTAAAAAAGCAACCACAAAACCATAGATTGAAATTAAAATTCCAACCATTACCGGAAGGGGGAGATGAAAATATTCTTTAGGCAGTTTTGCAATGTAAAGCGGAATAATTATGAATAACAAGCTGTTACCCAATGCGTCAGCAAGTCTGGCTACAGAAAGAGCAAGCACAGCACGGTTAATTCCGAATAAGTTCATCAGTTTTTCTGTCACGTAATTGTCTCCATAAATACGATAAGCTTCTATAATAGCAAATTTTAAGGTAAGTAAAAAATTTAGCAGGGGTGATTTTTAGGTACTGATTCTCTTACTTGATTCTTTTTCAAAAAAGAAAACTTTGTCTTTCTCAAAGGAGATTCCGACATCTTTTCCCTCGGAAATGTTTAAGTCAGTAGAAACCTTTGCTATAAACTTTGAATTTGCTGTAAATAAATGAATTACTTTTTCACTTCCCAGAGAGCTTGTCATTTTCACTTTTGCGTTGAACAAGCCTTTATCTTTTTCTGCAATTTTTATTTGCTCAGGTCTTATTCCGACAAGAAAGTTTTTTCTATTATTTATTAATTCAGCTTTAGTCGGGATATTTTCAAAAACCTTTACTTCGAAAATATTAATTGGCGGCGAGCCCAGAAATTTTGCGACGAACAAATTTTGTGGATTATCATAAATTTG